>Ga0209863_10000250_pt1 | contig 31657 bp, 29 predicted proteins | sample OrgsoiDNA2013046_FD_185796 | JGI IMG/M metagenome (GOLD analysis project Ga0209863, IMG submission 185796) | Permafrost soil microbial communities from the Arctic, to analyse light accelerated degradation of dissolved organic matter (DOM) -... | ecosystem: Environmental > Terrestrial > Soil >...
AAGGCAAAAGGGAGGATTCAGTCTCCTGTTTCGTGATGAGGCGCTGGCCACGCTAAAATCTGGCAAACATGCCATCATACCGGGAGACCCTGATCACAGCGAAATGATCCGACGCATCAGTCTTCGGGATCCTGAAGAACGGATGCCCTATAAACATGATCCCCTGCACAATGAAGATATCCAGATACTTACCCGATGGATAAAAGAGGGTGCACCCTGGGGTGAGCACTGGGCCTATGTTCCTGTGAAAGAAGTGCCGGTACCAAATCCTAAAACTTTCTTCGGACTTTTCGACACAAAGAGTTCGTGGGCAAAAAATGAAGTAGATCATTTCATTGAACAAAAATGGAAAGAAGAAGATTTAAAACCTTCTCCTCAGGCTGATAAGCGAACATTACTACGTAGAGTGAGTCTGGATGTAACCGGAATATTGCCTTCCGAAAAACTCGCGGACAAATTTTTATCTGATAGTAGTGATAAAGCGTATTCCGATCTGGTTGATTCATTACTTGCCTCTCCGCATTACGGAGAAAAATGGACGTCCATGTGGCTCGATCTCGCCCGATATGCCGATACGAAAGGATATGAACGTGATGACAGTCGTACCATCTGGAAATACCGTGACTGGCTGATTCATGCATTCAATGAGGATAAACCCTATAATGTTTTCCTGTCAGAGCAAATAGCGGGTGACCTGATGCCGGATCCAACGGATGATCAATATATCGCTACGGCGTTTCACCGGAACACCATGACCAATGATGAAGGAGGTACAGATAATGAAGAGTTCAGAACAACCGCCGTTCTTGACCGAGTGAATACCACTTGGGAGGCCATCATGGGTACTACATTCGGTTGCGTTCAGTGCCACAGTCATCCTTACGATCCTTTTAAGCATGATGAATATTATAAGTTCATGGCCTTCTTCAATGATACAAGGGATGAAGACACTTATGCAGATTATCCTCTACTTCGCGACTACAATGATTCCCTGCAACAGCAATTATCGGCGCTGGTCAATTGGATAAAGCAAAATGTTTCTCCGGAAAAAGCAAGTAAGGTCAATACCTTTTTAAAAACATGGCAGCCTGCTTACAACTCACTGACCTGTGACAGTTTTATCAATAGTGAACTGGCCGATACAAAATGGCTCGCCTTACGCGATCATGCGCAGTGCCGTTTGAAAAATGTGGAATTGCAGAAAAAAGACCAGCTGATTTTTCGTTATCAGGCCATGGCAACTGACGGTGTCTGGAAGATTCATATTGATTCGCCCAAAGGACCAACCATTGCAACTGTGCCTCTTCAAAAAACTAAAGATTGGGCGATTAAACAAATAAAAATTTCAACGCAAATTCCGCCATCCGCCTTCGCCAGGGCTACGGAGGACAAAGACCGTCAACCGTCAACCGTCAACCGTCAACCAACCGGAATTCATGACTTATATTTTACTTACAGCAATCCCCATTTGAAAAAGCCCGAAGATAACGGAGCCATGTTAGACTGGTTTTATTTTACGGAAGAATTACCGGGTAAAGACAAACCGGGATATGCCGAAATAAAAAAACAATATGAGAAGTTATATACTGCTGATGTTCCCAGCACTCCTGTGATGATGGACAATCCTGAAGATATGCATCGCGCTTCGTATGTTTTTGAACGGGGCAACTGGCTGGTGAAAGGAAATAAAGTGGCGCCCGATGTTCCTCATTCATTGAATCCCTTCCCTACTGATGCGCCACGCAACCGGCTTGGCCTGGCCATCTGGCTGGTATCCAAACAAAATCCACTCACGGCAAGAACCATGGTGAATCGTGTCTGGGAGCAACTCTTTGGAACGGGTCTCGCAGAAACTTTGGAAGACCTCGGCTCGCAGGGCGTTCTCCCCACACATCCGGAATTACTGGACTGGCTAAGTTATCAGTTTATGAATGAAGATAACTGGAGCGTAAAAAAATTGATTCGCCGGATCGTCATGAGTGCCACCTATCAGCAGGAATCCAAAATATCACCGGGAATACTGCAAAAAGATCCATACAACAGATATTATGCGCGGGGTGCCAGAGTGCGGCTATCGGCAGAACAGGTTCGCGACCAGGCACTCTGTATCAGTGGCGAATTATGCGATTCTATGTATGGTCCCAGTGTATATCCCTGGCAGCCGAAGGGTATCTGGCTCTCTCCATGGAATACCAAGGATTGGGAGCAAAGCAAGGGTAAACAACAATACCGGCGCGCGTTGTACACTTACTGGAAACGTTCATCCGCCTATCCATCCATGATCACATTCGACGGCGTGTCCAGGGAAGTGTGCACGGTTCGCCGGATCCGCACGAACACTCCCCTGCAGGCGCTCGCCACATTAAATGATTCTGCTTATATTGATATGGCAAGGCAATTCGCGCAACGGATGCAAACGGAAGCGGGTAATGATATTCAGCAGCAAATTAAAAATGGATATGAACGGGCAACCTTTCATGCAGCCAATGAAAAAAGTTTGGCGGCCCTGTTGAATTTATACAATGTCGCATTCAATCAGTTCAAAGATGATCCTTACAAAACCTGCCAGATGGTTGGCGGATCCTGCAAGGATGCAAAGGCAGAGACTGCCGCTTTGATTGTTGTTGCAAATGCCATCCTGAATCTGGATGAAGTGCTGACGAAAAATTAATGTTTGTTTAGAAAATTGTAAGAAAGAATGACCCAGCGAGAATTACATAATCAGCGCCTGCTCCGGGAGGCGGAACGGGCCGTAATCAATATGCATACGCGCCGGCATTTCATAAAAGAAAGTGCGATGGGATTGGGTGCACTGGCATTGGGTTCATTCCTGGGTAGCTGCGGAAATAAATCTATCGGGAACGAAATAGTTTTTGATCCTGCACATCCCTTGTTACCCAAACTGCCCCCGTTTCCGGGGAAAGCAAAATCGGTGATCTACCTGCATATGGCAGGAGCGCCTTCCCAGCTGGAGTTGTTTGATTACAAACCCGAGCTGATGAAAATGGATGGACAGGATTGTCCGAAATCATTACTCGAAGGAAAACGTTTTGCATTCATACGCGGTGTGCCCAAGATGCTCGGGCCACAGGCAAAGTTTGCACAGCATGGTGAGAGCCGTGCCTGGGTAAGCGAACATATGCCGCATCTCGCAACGATTGTGGATGAATTAAGTTTCCTCAAAGCGGTCACCACGGATCAGTTTAATCATGCGCCGGCGCAACTGATGGTGCACACCGGTTCACCCAGACTTGGCCGTCCGAGTTTGGGATCATGGGTAACCTATGGTTTGGGAACTGAGAATCAAAACCTACCGGGATTTATTGTACTGACCAGCGGAGGTAAAACGCCGGATGCAGGTAAGAGCGTATGGGGAAGCGGATTTCTGCCCAGTGTGTACCAGGGCGTACAATGCCGGAATGAAGGGGCTCCTGTACTTTTCATGAATGACCCGGAAGGTATGAGCAGGGATTTGAGAAAAGCATCTATTGATGCTATCAACGAAGTGAATCAGCAGGAGTACACAGCCTATCAGGATCCTGAAATCTTATCCCGGATCTCGCAATACGAAATGGCTTACAAGATGCAGATTGCTGCTCCTGAAGTAATGAATATAAATAATGAGCCGGAATATATTCATGAAATGTATGGTACGAAACCGGGCAAGGCCTGCTTTGCAAATAATGTGTTGCTCGCCAGAAAACTGGTAGAGAAAGGGGTACGCTTCGTGCAATTATTCGACTGGGGCTGGGACAGTCATGGATCCGAGGCGAGTCTCGCGATTGATATCGGGTTCATCAATAAATGCAGGGAAGTGGATAAATCCATCACCGCTTTAATACTGGATCTGAAACAGAGGGGTTTATTGGAAGAAACTCTGGTGGTATGGGGCGGAGAATTCGGTCGCACACCGATGATGGAAAACAGGGAAGGGAAAAAAATGCCCTTTAAGGGAAGGGATCATCATACAGAAGCATTTACGATCTGGATGGCAGGCGCGGGCATTAAGAAGGGATTCAGTTATGGTGAAACAGATGAGATCGGTTACAGTACCATCAGCGGGAAAGTAGAACCATTCGATATTCAGGCGACCATTCTCAATCAGCTGGGATTTGATCACGAAAAATTTACCTATCAGTTTCAGGGAAGGCCGTTCCGGTTAACCGATACGAGAGGAAAAGTCATAGATGATATTCTTGCCTAATTATATATTGAATTGAAACGTAGAGACTTTTTACAGACAATAGGTAGCGCAGCAACCGCTGTGCAACTCTCACCTGTGGAAGCTGCCTCTTCCATTTTGCCAATCATGAGTATGAACAATAACTTTAAGTTGAAACTGCTGGCTACCAACTGGGGCTTTAACGGAACCCTGGATGAATATTGCGCGAAAGTTAAAAAAGAGGGTTATGATGGAATAGAAATCTGGTGGCCTCTGGAAAAGAAGGATCAGGATGAATTGTTTTCGTTATTGAAAAAACATCAATTGGAAGTCGGTTTTTTATGTGCCGGTTCAGACAGCAATTATAAAAAGCATTTTGACCAGTTCGTACAAATGATCGATGCCGCTGCCAATGAGTCGATCCAGCGGCCTCTGTATATCAATTGCCATTCGGGCAGAGATTATTTTACTTACGAAGAAGGTAAAACTTTCATAAACCACACAACTGCACTGGCCAAATCCACCGGAATAAAAATCTGTCATGAAACACACCGTTCCAGGTTGCTGTATGCTGCACCGGTGGCAAGGCATTATATGGAGACCATTCCGGAGCTCCGTATCACATTCGATGTATCACACTGGTGCAATGTGCATGAGAGTCTGTTGGAAGATCAGCCCGAAACAATGAACCTGGCTTTGGAAAGAGTGGATCATATTCATGCGCGCGTCGGTCATGCCGAAGGGCCGCAGGTGAATGATCCCCGTGCACCCGAATGGGATCATGCAGTGAAAGCGCATTTTGCCTGGTGGGACAAAGTAGTGGAACTAAAAAAACAGAAGGGAGAAACATTGACTGTTTTAACCGAGTTCGGTCCGCCGGATTATATGCCCACCCTGCCTTATACACGCCAGCCACTGGCTGATCAATGGGCTGTTAACGTTCACATGATGCAACTGATAAAAACCCGTTACCAGTCTTAAAATAATTTTCGTGCTGTTATCCATCCTGGAATTTATAGGACATTTTCATCCCCTGATTGTACATCTGCCGATCGGCATTTTACTGACCGGAATATTTTTACAATGGCTGTCCGGGAAAGAAAAATACAAATCATTTCAAATCGCTGTGCCCGTTGTATTACTGGCCGGAGCCATTGCGGCATTCTTCTCCTGTATTACCGGGTGGGTTCTGTCTCTTACAGATGATTATGATAAAACGATTGCTGGCTGGCATATGTGGATGGGAATCTCAGTTGCGTTTGCTTCGCTACTACTGTACGCGAAAACCGTTAATCCACGATTTGGGATTAATCGGAAACTATTAACTCTCATACTATTAACTCTCATATTTGTTACAGGGCATCTCGGTGGTTCTTTAACGCACGGTTCGGATTACCTGACCAAACCGCTGGCAGATATCTTCGGAAAAGATACGGTCACCAATGCGGTGATCAAACCGGTCCCGAATGTTCAGGAAGCATTTGTCTACGGCGACGTAGTTAAGCCCATCCTGCAAACCAAATGTTATTCCTGCCATGGAGAAAATAAACAAAAAGGTAAACTCCGCATGGATGATTCCCTCCTGCTGATGAAAGGAGGGAAGGATGGCAGAGTGATCCATCCCGGCAATTCAAAAGAAAGCGATTTGATTAAAAGACTTTTACTTCCGGTCGACAATGATGACCATATGCCGCCCAAGGAAAAATCACAGCCATCGGAAAACCAAATTGCTTTATTGGAATGGTGGATCGGCCAGGGCGCCAGTTTTGGAAAAAAAGTAAAAGAAGTGAATCAGCCTGACAAAATTACTGTGATGTTGTTTGCCTTGCAAAAGACAAATATTACTGAAAAGGAACCGATGGATATTCCTACAGCAAAAGTAGAAAAAGCGGATGGGGTTATTATAGAAAAAATGAATAGCCGCGGTATCGTCGTTTTGCCCGTTGCTCAAAATAGTAATTACTTGCAGGCTAATTTTGTTACCGATACAATGATTAACAATGAAGATCTTCAATTACTGCCTGTCGTACGAAAACAATTAATATGGCTGAAGTTGGGTTATACCAATATAAACGATGCAAATATGGCGACGATCGCAAAACTGGGAAATCTCACTCGGTTAAGTCTGGAACACACCGATATTTCTGATAAAGGACTACAGTCGGTTCAGGCGCTTCAGCATCTGCAATATCTGAATTTGGTCGGAACAAAGATCACCCTGCAGGGTGTTATGCAGTTGAAGGAATTAAAATCACTTCAGTCCTTATATCTCTATCAAACGAAAATCGACAGAAAGGATTGGGTCGTTGTGCAAAATGCATTTCCGAAAGCTCACATTGATTCAGGCGGATACTCTGTTACGTTGCTGCCGAACGATACCATTTTGATTAAGGCAAAGAAAGAGTATTAAATTCTCATTAGTGTGGCAAATGTTGAAATGTAGAAAATTAAAAATGTGGGAGTTGAATGTGGAAATGACAATGTGAAGATGTGGGATTTTCCAAAGAATCGCGATTTAATAAAATAAAACCTCCTTGAATAATCATTCACCGGTATTCAGATTCCTAACTTAGCGTATCATGCCTGAGACCATCAACAATAAATCCGCATTCACCCTGCTGGAAGTCACCCGGAGTATCCAGAAAACTATCGCAGACCGGTATAAAACGCCGGTATGGATCAGGGCTGAACTGAACAAACTGAATTACTATAAACAATCGGGCCATTGTTTTCCGGAACTGGTGGAAAAGCAGGAGGGAAAGGTGGTTGCACAGATGAGGGCCATGATCTGGAAGGATGATTTTATTTTGATCAGCAGGGAGTTTCAGCGGGTATTACATGAACCGCTGAAGGACGGTGTTAAAATTCTTTTTCTGGCGACGATTTCATTTGACCCGACTCATGGACTTGCGTTGCGGATCATGGATATCGATCCGGCGTATACGTTGGGTGACCTGGAAAAAGAAAAAGCGGAGACGATACAGAAACTTAAAAATGAAAGTCTCTACGACAAAAATAAAAGCCTCCAGCTTGCGCTCTTGCCCCAGCGGATTGCGGTCATTTCGGTGGAGACCAGCAAGGGTTACGCGGACTTCATAAAAGTCATTAGCTCAAATGCTAATGGCTTTCGGTTTTTCCACCTGCTGTTTCCTTCGCTGCTGCAGGGCGAAAAAGCGGTAGGTTCGATCATGGCTCAGCTGAAAAGGATCAATAAAGTAAAGGACCATTTTGACCTGGTGGTTATTGTCAGAGGTGGTGGCGATGATATCGGGCTGTCCTGTTATAACGATTACCATCTGGCCCGGGCGATCGCAGAATTTTCACTGCCAGTTCTGACCGGCATCGGTCATTCTACCAATGAAACGGTCTGCGAAATGATTTCTTATTCGAATGCGATCACACCGACCAAGCTTGCTGAATGGCTTATACAGAAGTTTCGTGAATTCAGTGTACCGGTTGAAGCGGCATATCAAACCATCATGGATAAGTCGCTGCGCCTGATCAGCGAACAAAAAACAAAATTCAGGTCCGAGGTCAAATTGTTTCGCTCCGTGACGATAAATATGCTCCAGCGCAGCAGAAATGAAATGAAAATTCTGACGCAGTCATTGTTTCAGCAATCGGTATTCCGTTTCAGAAATGAGAAAACCCAGTTGGTTCAGTTCCGGAACCGGATTCCCAATGCAACAACTTCCATATTCAAAGGCAGGAGCCTGGAACTCGAAAATATCCGCAAGCAAATTAAGAACATGAGCCCGGAAAATGTTCTGAAGCGGGGATATAGTATCACCCTGCTGAATGGAAAGGCGATAAAAAGTTTTGATGATGTGAAAAAGGATGATATCATCAATACAACCGTCTTTGAAGGCAATATTTCGAGCGTCGTTCAGTCAACCCATAAACCGGAAACCCATGAGTAAGGAACCAAACTATACGGAAGCATTTGAAGAATTACAGGAAATCGTTTCAGAGATTGAACAGGGAGAAATATCCGTAGATGAACTTTCGGAAAAAGTAAAAAGGGCCGCCGTCCTGATAAAAATCTGCAAAGCCAAACTCTCCAGCACCGAAGAAGATGTCGCCAAGATCCTGAAGGAGCTTGAAAAATCTACAGAAGAGAAAGAATAATTAAATAATTTTCGCTTCCCTTAATAGCCCGTGTTGACTATCTGAAATCGCTGTATTCTTTATCTGTTACTCTCTGTAACCATTGTACGATTCCTTTTTGCGTATTGCTATTGATGGCAATATGAGTGAACTCGCTGTCGGCTGAAGCGCCATGCCAGTGTTCCACATCCGGAAGAATTTTAACGACGTCTCCCTTATGAAGTATTTGAATGGGTTTGCCTTTTTCCTGGTAATATCCGGTCCCGGCTGTTGCAATTAAGATTTGTCCTCCCGGATGTGTGTGCCAGTTATTTCTTGCGCCGGATTCAAAAACCACATTACCGATCTGGGTATTCCATATTTCATCGGCCGGAACCAGCATTTTAACCCATACTGTTCCCAGGAAGTATTCGGCAGGCGCTCTTTCACCTTTTGGAAATATGCTGTTTTGATTTTCTGAAGTATTCATAAGATTTCTTTTTGTGAAAATAAAATTACCCCCTTTTGCCCTTAAGTCCATAGTTAAGCTGGTTATCGGAACCGCAAACCTCTCAATCAAACCCGCATTTTATCCGGGATGCAGGTCAACTGCTCAATTTGACCAGTCCGGGGCTTATGATGCACCCAAACCACTCTTTAGATTTGGTATCTTTAAAAGCCATGAAACCCGGGATTTTCATATTTAGTTTTCTGTTGCCTGTCTGGCTGTTCAGTCAAACCCCGCGTATTGATAATCTACGAAAAATACTCACTCATTTAAAGGATTCAGCCAGGATTGATTCCATGAATAAACTCAGTCTTTTATTCATAGAACAGCCTATGAAGGACTCCGCTGAGTATTATGCAATATCGGCTTATAATCAGGCCGCTACGATCCTTTATTTCCATGGAATGGCGGAATCCCTTTCCCTTCAGGGAACTATTAAAACACGCTTCTACGGAAATTTTGTTGAAGCGGAGAAGCTGGATAAGGAATCTATTGGCCTCTACCAAAAGACCTGGAATCAGAGCGGATTAGCAGATACTTATGGACATCTTTCTTTCGCTTGTTTCTCACAAAGCAAATATGACGAGGCCCTGAAAATATCGATGGAATGTTATTCTATTAATAAGAATAATCAGGACGAAGCAGGCATGCTGGATATTCTGCAGTTGATTACCCAGATTCATTTGAAAAGGGGGGAATTTGACCGGGGTTTCGATGTAGCGCAAAATGCTCTTGAAATCAGTACACGCAGAGGCGATCAAACGGGTATCAAAAATTGCCTGCTCGGTCTGGGCACTGTTTGTATGGGAATTGAAGACTATTCGCTGGCGCTGAATTATTACCGGATTGTATTTCAGAATTTCAGTCGCGAAGATTCAATCAGTTTAATAGAGTCGGAGGACCTGATTTGGGCCAAAATGGAGTATGCCGAAATATACAGTCACTTGAATATGTTCGATTCTGCCCTGTCCCGGTTTAATTTATTTGATACCAGTAAGGTCGATGAAAAGGATCTCCGGATATTTCTGGTAAGCAAGGGAGAATATTTCATGCTGTTGGGACAATATGAGAAAGCGCTCCCGGGCCTTCTCAGGGGATTGGCCATCCATCTGAAACTCAATGATGGAAATGAGATCGTTCGGACCGTATTAGACCTTGCCAATACGTATTATGCTCTTGGCAATGAAAAGGAAGCCCTTCGGTATGCCCGGCAGGGGTTGAATCTGGGATTAAAAGCCCATGCCCTGCAAAGAATGCGGGATGCCTATAAAGTATTGTATGAAGTATATGATCGCCGTGGGAAAACAGACAGCGCCTATAATTATTACCGGTCATATATCCAGACAAAGGAATCACTGACCGACGATCAGACAAAAGGAAAATTTGCGGCTAACGGATATGTTCAGAAAATCGAATTGCTGAATAATGAGAAACTGATCAGCCAGCAAAAATTGAAGATACAGGATCAGCAATTGAAAAATGAAACCCTGATCCGGAATATCCTGATTGCTTTCGTATTTGTTGTTCTCCTGTTGGGCATTTTGTTCATTAGAAATACGTTTTTAAAACGCAGGAATGAAAAATTAAAAAACGAAAATTTATATAATGAATTACGCCATAAAACGTCTGACATGGAGATGCAGGCTTTGCGGGCTCAGATGAACCCGCATTTTATTTTCAACTGCCTGAATTCGATTAACCGTTTCATTATGAAGAATGAATCCCAGACTGCTTCGGATTACCTGACGCAATTTTCCAGGCTGATCAGGTTGGTTCTGAATAATTCCAAAAAAGCCTGGATCCCGCTGGAAGATGAGATGGATATGCTGAGACTATATCTGGATATGGAAAGACTACGCTTTAAAGGTGCATTCAATTATGATTTGAGTTGTGAGGAAGGGCTTGACCCTTCCGGTCTTCTCATTCCACCTCTGTTATTGCAACCTTTTGTGGAGAATGCCATATGGCATGGTCTGATGCATAAAAAGGAAAACGGCCTTGTCAGCATTTCATTCACAGTGGAGAACGATATTCTTCATTGCACCATATTCGACAATGGTATTGGCAGGGCCGCCGCGGCAAGTGCAGGAAGCAAATCATCCCAAACCCACAAATCCATGGGAATTCAGATAACCCGGGAGAGGTTGGCCCTGATCAATGGAGACTTAAATGATGAAAAAGTGGCTTTTAATATTGAAGACATGATTGATGAAACAGGACAGGCAACCGGCACTAAAGTCAATCTGAGTATCAGGTATCAACAAAATTATGAAACAAGTGGAGAATCAATTCCATCCCTAAAATTGAAAGATTATGATTAAGGCAATTATCATTGACGACGAACCCTATTGCTGTGAAACGCTGGACATGATGATTGGAAAATTCTGTCCGGAATTGACCGTAGCAGCCATATTACATAGCGGCGCTGAAGCCATAGAAGCAATTACGCAAATTAATCCGCAACTTGTTTTCCTGGATATTGAAATGCCCTATATGAACGGGTTTGAATTTCTGGAAAAAGTGCAGCCGGTAAATTTCGGATTAATATTTACCACCAGTTATGATCAGTACGCCATTAAGGCGATCCGGTTCAGTGCGCTGGATTATCTGCTGAAACCGATAGACCGGGAAGAGCTGATCCAGGCGGTTGCCAAAGTCTCCGGCAAACTTCAAAATCCTACCGAACTACAGCTGGAGCTGCTGCTGCAAAAATTCAGTACTTCCAGAAGTCCGATAAAGAAAATCGCGCTGCCTACCATGGAAGGACTGCAAATGGTTGAAATTGATTCGATCATCAGTTGTTCTTCCGACAGTAATTACACCAATTTTTTTCTAAGGAATAATAAAAAATTAACTGCTTCCCGTACGATGAAAGATGTTGAAGAATTGCTCTCTGATTATTCTTTCCTCCGGGTTCACAATTCTTTCATGGTGAATCTCAATGAGATTCATAAATATATTAAGGGAGAGGGCGGTTATCTCGTCATGTCCGATGGTACCAATATTGATGTATCCCGCAGCCGAAAGGAAATGTTACTCCTGAAACTTCAGCCAAACCGCATTTAAAAAGATCCTTCACTCGTTCTAACCTACCTGTCACACGGCGAACCGGCATTCCACGCAATCTGGCTGGGAAAGGCTTTCATCCCGGTATAGATTTGTTTCAGAATCGTACATCATCATTAACTATTTAAATCTTTCAAAATGAAAAAGTCAAATCTTATCCTGCTTACTGCCATCATTTTAATGTCCATGACATTAGTTACCAGTCATGCACAGGTGGCCATGAATAGTTCCCGCGCGGCCTTTGCCGGTGAAGACGGCATTTATTCAAATCCCAGAAGCGTAACCACAGAGACAGTGAATGGGAAAGCGAAAAAGAATTTTAAAAAAGATTACCGCGAAGCAATCGCATCTGAATGGTCCGCTCTGGATGATCATTCGCTGATGTGCCGTTTTTCCATGAACAATATCCCGTACCGCGCATTTTATACAGCAAACGGACAATGGTTATCTACCACCTCCAGCTATGATGCCAGCAAACTGGATAAAACGGTCTATGATAAAATTAAAAGTGTTTATTACAATTCCGTGATTGTATTTGTGAACCAAATCGATCTGGCAAAAGGACGGACGATTTATATCGTCGAAATCCAGGACGAAAAACAGATCCGGAAACTTCGTGTGGAAGACGACGAAATAGAAGTCATACAGGAATTGGAAAAACACTAAAGATACACTTGCCAAGTCAGGTGGTTATAATCAATAAAAGGGCCCTTTTCTAAGGGCCCTTTTCATTACACAAGAATATTTCTCGACTATTTGATATTTATCTTTTCCAGAACATCCACCCAATAGTTACTGGATAAATATCCGGTATCCGGTAAGGCAGGCGTATTGCTGTATTTATATAAACCATTTATTCCATCTGTACTATCGGCCAAAGCGGTCAGCGGCGCATTGGTTATGGCCGTTTTTAATCCGAATGCTGTTGAAACATAATTTCCCAGGCTACTATGATATGCGGCGATATAAGTTTTATTGGCGACGATGGGAATTGCATTCGCAAAAACTACAGTCTGCCAGCCACTATCCGATTCATTTGCGAACGCCTGAGATGCCAGCAAGGTTCCATCAGATGAATAAAACTGCCCGGTATGCGTTCCGTTATTACCCGGAGTCTTGTAGAATTTAACTCCGACAACATTTCCATCAGCAGTTGACCGGAATTTCATACCCAGTTCTATACCACCCAGACTGTCATTCCCGGTTTTACCAGCGGGAACCTGGTTGGTAAAAAGGCTGTCTGTTACTGTTGCGACCGGTTCGATAGGCAGAGGCTGTGTCGGACCCACCGCACTTTGTTCTTTCTTGCATGAAATAACTACCAGAGATATCCATATTAATGTACATGCTACTTTTATAACCACTGCATTCAGGAAACTAAAAATCTTTTTCATTCTCTTTTTTTTAATTTGTTTTTAACTCAATCTTGTTCACTGGTTTTTCCTGTCGGAGTTTTCCATAATAGGATTCCCTTCACCATTGCATAGAAGTTTTGGTCATTGGAAATACCTGTCCGACCGGACAATAATTTCCAGGAACAAAATGCCTGCGCAAATTGAGCTGTCAACTTCGTTTTATTTATTAAATAAAGACGGGCTGACCCTTCAAGGTTAGACGTTAGGAATAAATAATGATCACGGGAATATTGGAGGAAGTTCTACAGCACGTTCCGATTGGTTCGGACGTTCAGGGGGTGTTCAATTTAAATTGAGTATTCTAAGTATTAGTTGAAAGATAATACCCGGTTTGATCAATTCATAGAGTATTATATCTCGCAAAATTACAGTCCAGCATAGTAAAAATGCTGTTATGAAGCCGTTTCAAGGGCTAAATGACTTATTAGGCAAACTTGACTTAGCTTAGTTTATCATTTGATAAATCATGCTTTTTCATTTTAGAAAAAAATTTCCTCAGTTAAATGTGTTTTGGGATAAGTACCTGGAATTTCAAAAGCGACTTGATATTCCGGCAAAAATGATTTTGTTAAATGAGGGAAAAAAATCTCAGAACTATATATTTATAGAGAAAGGTTCTGTCAGGGCTTTTTTCAATAATAATGGCCAGGATAAAACCGTGCCGTTCTTTTCCGCCCGGTGGCAAACGCAAAAGCTGGAGAAAATATCAGAACTATGGAGCCTCGACGTGCCTGAAGGCAAGCGACTGGTTATAATGATTTAATAAATTTCGTAACTGGTTCGGGTTTCTATTGCCATTTCGCAAAACCATTTGAATTATCTTTATGAAATGATATTTTTAACGCAATTGATTTACATCAAGGACGGTCAGGAAGATATATTTCATCAATTTGAGGATATAGCCATACCAGCTATTTCAAAATATAACGGGAGACTCCTGATCCGGGTTCGGCCAGACAGCCGGTCCGTGATCGAGGATAATGCCGGCAAACCCTATGAAATCCATTTGGTTGAGTTCGATACAGAACAGGATTTTATCAATTTTACAAAAGATGAAGAGCGTAAGAAATTTCTTCATCTAAAGGATCAGTCGGTAGAGTCGGTCTTATTGATAAAAGGGACAAAACTATGAGGCGCGGTCACTCATTATCATGACCCCGCGCAACCCAGTCCGGCGCATTATTTATTCCCTGTCGTAAAAGTAAATTCAGTTGGGCTGCATGATGCTGAACATGCCGCATATTATAAAGAAGTATTTCCAGAAAAGAATAATTCATTGTTCCCGGGTCTTCTATCCATCGTTCTTTTAATTTCTCCTCTGTAAGCCCTTCGATTAACCGATGACATTTTTCACGGCTCGTTTGCAGATAGTCAAGCAATTCCTTTTTACTATATACTCTGTCCGGTATCAGATCATCTACTGCATCTTCCGGAAAATTCCCGGATTCTGAAATGGAGAAGGGTAGTGGTGAGGAAAAGTTTTTAGGCGGAATGGTCAGGTAATAATCCAGGAATATCAGGCAGTGATAGGAAATGTAAAAAAACCTTTTGCGGCTATTCCAGTATTCTTCCGGCCATAGAGTTATGGCATTTTTAAGCATATCGATACTGGCTCCGAATTGTTTCCACAGGCTTTCTTTTAAAGTATTCATCATAACGTTTGGGTTTAGATTCATTTTGACTACAATAATCTCCGGTTTGGATACATCCCTGAATAACAGGTGTCCGAGTTTTGTACTTCAAATTAAATAAAAAAAATGAAGACAATTTTTATCACCGGAGCCTCTACCGGACTGGGAAAAGCAACAGCAAAATTATTTGCTTCCAGGGGCTGGCATGTTATTGCTACCATGCGCAAACCGGAAAATGAAAAAGAACTGAATCTAACTGACAATATCAGTCTTTTGCCATTAGATGTTACCAACCTGGCTCAGATTAAAGAAACGGTAAAAAAGGCAATTCATTTAAGGGATATAGATGTGGTTTTTAACAATGCGGGTTATGGTTTGATAGGACCCCTGGAATCCACCACAGATGATCAGCTTGTTCGTCAATTAAATACGAATATTTTAGGAGTCATCCGGGTTACGCAGGCATTCATTCCTTATTTCCGTCAAAAACGAAGCGGGCTATTTATATCCACCACATCTATTGGCGGACTGATTACTTTTCCTTTCAGTTCTGTTTACCATGCCAGTAAATGGGCCCTGGAAGGCTGGAGCGAAAGCATGGCCTTTGAGTTGAATAAAATCGGGGTGGGTATAAAAACGGTTTCTCCGGGCGGTATCAAGACGGATTTTGTTAGCCGTTCCTTAGACGTTTCCTCGCATCCTGCTTATGAGAAATGGGTAAAAGAATTGTATGCAGGATTCCATGAAGATCAATTTTCATCGGCAGAACAGATTGCTGCCGTGGTTTATGAGGCTGCCACTGACGGCAGGGATAAATTAAGATATGTTGCCGGCGAAGACGCGAAGGCTCTGTATACACAACGACTGCAAATCGGGGATGAGTCATTTAGAAAGCAAATGGAACAAACATTTTTCGGAAAACTAAATGATTTAACTTTACAGAGTGAAAAGAGATAAAAAAATACCGCATCATTTCAATTCGATATCCGAGCTCCACCGGTTGCTGGGCTTACCAAAGCCCCTGCATCCGCTGGTTAGCCTGGTGGATAATACCCGTATTATTATAGAAAAGGACCAGTTACCCGAATCTTTTTTATTTAATTTTTATAAGATTTCTTATAAAATAAACCTGCGCGGGAAATTAAGATATGGTCAGAACTATTATGATTTTGATGAAGGCGGCCTGGTCTTTACTTCACCCAATCAACTGCTGGCAATCGACGACGACTCGGAATACCTGGGTAATACCTTACTGATTCACCCCGACTTCCTCCGGAATTACCCGTTAGGAAAAAATATACAGCATTTTGGCTTCTTTTCTTATTCCGTCAATGAAGCATTGCATTTATCTGAAAAAGAAAAATCTGTCATTACTAATATTTTCAGAAATATTGAAGAAGAATTACAATTACCGATTGACGATTTTAGCCAGGACCTGATCGTGTCGCAGATTGAGTTGATCTTAAATTACAGCAATCGTTTTTATAAACGCCAGTTTATTACCCGGAAAGCGGTGAATAATGATTTGCTGGCGAAATTAGAGAACCTCCTGGCTGAATATTTCGGCGACGAAAAAGCACTGATGCAGGGCCTGCCGACCGTGCAATATCTTGCGGAGCAGCTGAATGTTTCGTCACATTATTTAAGTGATATGCTCCGTTCCCTGACAGGTCAGAATGCACAGCAGCACATCCACAACAAGCTTATTGAAAAGGCTAAGGAAATGTTATCCATCAGCCATTTATCGGTTGCTGAAATAGCCTATCAGTTGGGCTTTGAGCATCCGCAGTCTTTTAATAAATTATTTAAGAGCAAAACGAATCTGGCGCCCTCCGAGTTCAGACAATCATTTAATTAGCCAGGCGCAGGTTCGTATAAAAGACCAAAAGCTCTATTCCTACGGGGTTCTGGACTACCGGACCCGACTTCCATAATTTTACGAATTTGGTTTTTCCCCATTTATTTTGATTTTTAAAGTTTAACTTCTACCTGTTATTTTTTCCTACCTGATTTAACCTTTCTTCTTTAATCTTTAAAACAGCCATCATGAAAAATTCCGACAGGAGAGTTCCGTTTTTTATTTATTGTCTTACAACGATTGCTTTCGTTTTGGTTTTACAGACAACACTCAGGGCCCAGGCCCAGGACCAGTCTGTAACTATGTATCAGTACCGTCGTGTGCCGGGCGATAAAACTGATGAATTTATCAAAAGAGAAACCACCTACTGGAGTAAAGTGGCCCAAAAAGCCGTCGACAACAAAACGATGAGTTTCTGGGCGCTACTTGAAAAAGTTGGCGGATTCGATTTACCGAATTCATCCAACTATTTGTTCATTAACACATTTCCGGACATTGACAAAGTGAACGACGTATTTTCCAATGTCGAATCTGTTGCCGGCGTAAAGCTGGCGGACATGGAAACCTATTCTTTTACTACCGTCACGAGCGAGTTTTTTTTGCATGACCGGGAATGGGCCCAGGCTGCCAAAGCAGTTCCTTCCAAGGATTTTAATTTTGTGGTAATGAATTATCAGAATACCGATTATCCGGATAGTCTGATCAGTCTTGAAAAGAAATACTGGGAACCCTTTATCAAGAGCGCCATGGACAAGGGTCAAACCCCTCAGCTGGGCTGGGGGAACGCCATCGTGCTGGCTCCCAGAGGAGAAAATATTAAAGCCACAACCGTTTCTTTTGATCTTTTCAGAACACTGGGAGATGCCCTGATGCCTAAATTGGATCCCAAGCTGGTTTTTCCAGCCAAATTATTCACTATGTTGGGTAAAATACAAATGAACAGACCCGGGATTGCAATTTACCGTGTCGTTAAAGTAGTTACAACCACTCCCTGATTCGACTTGAATACCCGGGGTATGCTGCCCCGGGTAATTTATTTATAAGGACAGTTTAATGTCGTAGTTTGTCAACAGCAGTTGAATTTATGATCTTTGCCAGATTTACAGTTTCTTAAATTTGGTAAACATATGGACAAAATCTGCAATAAAATCTTTAAGACTATTAAAGATTTCAAATCAAGCCCCTTTAAATTACTGGCCGAAATTTTTTTAATCATAACATTCGTTTACCCAGCAGTTGAATGTACTGCCCAGTCCACACCCCAGAAGTCTCTGCTCGCACTTTCGAAAGCCGACCATATCCTGGCGATTATTGATCCGGTTACACTGAAGATTCTTGCGCGGGTTCCGGTCGGCCAGGATCCGCATGAGGTGATTGCCTCTTCTGATGGAAAGAAAGCCTACGTTACGATCTACGGCGGCGGCAGTTTACACGAACTGAATATTATTGACCTCGTCGCGCAAAAGGCATTACCCAGTTTCGATACAAAACCTCTGATGGGCCCACACGGACTAACCTTCGCTGATGGAAAAGTCTGGTTCTCGGCTGAAGGCTCCAAAGCCGTTGGCCGCTATGATCCGGCAACGGGGTCGATGGACTGGTGTATGGGAACGGGCCAGAATCGTACGCATATGATCTATGTGACACCGGATGGTAAAAATGTTTATACGACAAATGTAAGCTCCGGAACGGTGAGCATCCTGGTGGATACCCTTCTTCCTGCGCCGGTTAGTCCTACGGGGCAGGTGTTCCCGGGAGCGAAGCCACATTGGGAATGGATACAAACCGTTATTCCCGTATCCAAAGGATCAGAAGGGTTTGATGTATCGCCCGATGGGCGGGAGCTTTGGACCGCTGCGTCGGACGACGGAACGATTGCCATCATCGATATTGCGGCGAAGAAACTCGTTGAAAAACTGGACGCGAAAGTTTTTGGAGCTAACCGTTTGCAGTTTACTCCGGATGGCAAACGCGTATTGATTTCCAGCCTGAGAACCGGCGACCTTTTCGTTTATGATGCCGTATCGCGCAAGGAATTGAAACGATTGAATATCGGGCATGGCGGAGCAGGTATCCTGGTGGATACGGATGGATCAAGGGCATTTATCGGCTGCACTCCCGATAATTATGTGGCCGTGATCGACCTCAAAACTTTATCAGTTGCCGGACATATTGATATGGGTGGCCCGGATGGCCTGGCCTGGGCGGTTCGTCCTTAACCAAAATATCTCTCCAAGCTATGAGTATAAATAGCACAAATGCGCAAACCGGTAAATATGCCGAAGTCAACGGCCTCCATATGTATTATGAGGAATATGGGGCCGGAAACCCATTGGTCTTAATTCATGGAGCGGCTTCGACGGTGCAGACGAATTTTAGCGGGCTCATTCCTGAGCTTTCAAAGACGCACCGGATCATTGCAATGGAATTACAGGCACATGGTCATAGTAATAACCGTGATGGCAGGCCGATCAGCTTTGAGCAGGACGCGGAAGATGTGGTGGAATTGTTGCAGCAACTGCATATCGAACGGGCCGATTTTTTTGGTTTCAGTAATGGCGGGACAACCCTGCTTGAAATCGCGATTCATCATCCGGCCCTCGTGAACAGGATGATCTTTGCCTCTTCGATGTACAACCGGGCAGGTGCTGCACCTGCATTCTGGAAGGGATTTAACAACCCGAAATTTGAAGATATGCCGGAGTTGTATAAGAAGGCATTTCTTTCGATCAAACCAAATCCGGAGGCGTTAATGATCATGTACAACCAGTGCGTACAGAGAATGCAGCGGTTCACGGATATTCCGGATTCATCCGTCCGGACAATTCAGATGCCTACTTTGATTCTGCTTGCGGATCACGATGTGCCGCTACCGGAGAGCGCAGTGGCGATGTACCGGCTGATGCCACATGCGAGTCTGGCTATTTTTCCGGGAGGACATGGCGGATATTTGGGGGAGATCACAGGATGGAAGAAGGAAGACGGGCCACCCGTGGCGCTACCTGTGATCAGCGAATTTCTGAAATAAATAGATTGATGATGGAAATGGAACGGGGTTAGTTTTAGCCGCGCTCAAAGGTTTTCTATTGAACCCTGACATATTTCTCTTCGACATATTCCATGCTCGGTGGAGTAATGGTTAATACCGTATCGGTGAACTGAAAATGCATAACATTTTCTCCGAACAGATTATTTCCACCGTTCGGATAATTAAAAACCATCGTCGTTTTGCTGGTTACCTGATAACCAACCGGGCCGTTGTACAGGGAAGAAACATAGGCCGACATGATCAGGCTGCCATCGTGATTAAACCGGATGAAATTAGGCGGTATGGAATCTTCCAGATGCCAGCTACCGGGCCCGCTGGTCTGCAGAAACATCGCAGACAATTGCCATTTCCCCTCGAGATTGCCCAGAGTCTCCGAATTTTTATTACAGGCTGTCGCCGACAACCATGCGAACAGGAAAACAGTAACCCTTTTAATAAGCTCTTTTATTGATTGACAGTAAATGGAAGGAAAAGGTTGTAAGGATTTGACGTGCACAGTAAGGTTTGGTAATTTCATTCCAAATCAACCGCATTTCCGCTGAATAAAACAAAATATTACGGGGCAGCCATCACGGCCTATACGATGTGGGGTTTTTTCAGTCTGGTCCTGAGGCCCATTCATGAATACGCTTCCACCGATATTTTATTCTATCGCGTTTTCAGCTGCTCCATCCTGATGCTGCTGATCGTGTTTCTTTTCAGGCGGAAAAAATTAATGGAGACAGTCCGCCAGTTCAAAAACCTGCCTCCCAATAAAAAGCGCGAAACGATCTTGTTGAATATCGGGGGCAGTATTTTTTTAACGGGGAACTGGTTTTCGTTTATTTACGTGATGATCCATATCAGTATTAAGGCCACTTCACTGGCCTATATGGTTTGCCCGATTCTCACGACACTCCTGGCGTTTTTTATACTGCATGAAAAACTGAGCAGGCTGCAGTGGCTGGCGGTGGGATTGAGTGTCGCCGGTTGCTTATTGCTTTCTTATGCTGACCTGAAGGACATGTATTTCAGTATGATCATCGGGTTCAGTTATGCCTGTTACCTGGTCAGCCAGCGTAGGAATGCCGGTTTCGATACCTTCATCGTTCTCACCTTTCATATTGTATTATCCTCCCTCATCCTGCTGCCCTTTTACGGGGCATTCAGTGACCGGCTGCCAACTGAATTTAAATTCTATGTCTTTATCGGGATCATTGCCGTGTTCCTTACGATCATACCTCTGTTCCTGAATCTATATGCGTTGACGGGTATTAATTCGTCTGTCGTCGGGATGCTGCTGAATATCAATCCCATCATCGCTTTTGCGCTGGCCACCTGGGTGTTTCACGAGCAAATCAACCTGCTGCAGATAGTCGGCTACAGTATCATTTTTATTTCGGTGATTGTTTTTAACGGGAAGGAAATTTTTATGCGGAAACGGGCTTAATTTCAAGAAACACCGGTACTAGCATTTATGGAGCTTAAAGCTGAAGGCGTAAAGCTTAAGGCAAGGTTTCAGTCCTCAAATCAAATAGGGAATTTGACCGTAAGAATACATCCTTTGCCGGGCTTGGAAACAAAATCCGCATTTCCTTCGTAAAACGCTGCACGGCTCTTAATATTCATGATACCTATGCCATCCGCATTTTTAGTTACATCAAACCCTATTCCATTATCAGTAATTGAAAGGATAATCCCCGCTTCTTCCTGGAAAAGGTCAATCCTCACTCGAGAGGCTTTGGCGTGTTTGACTATGTTATTCAGCTGCTCCTGCACAATTCTGAATATATTCAATTCGAACTTTTCGCTCAAACGCGCATGCAGCGTATCGTCCATTTTGCATACTATTTTCACAGGGTGTACCTGCATCAAATCATGTGTCATTTTATTAACGGCAATACAAAGCCCGACATTTTTGATGGCATCATTAACAAGACCTCTGGCTAACTTTCTGATTTCTTCGATGGCGATCAGCGTGTATTCAGATGACCGGCTGATATTATCATTCCGGTTTTCTGCGTTCCGCAAAGCGAGGTCCATAAATAATCTGGAGGCAGCCAGGAGCTGATTTACATTATCATGTAATTCTTTCCCGAGATCCGACCTTTCTAATTGTTTCGCTTCCGAGATGGCATTGGCTATCTGTATTGCTTTCAATTTGGTTTCGGATTTCCATTCCTTCCTAAAGAGCCGGCGCTGAATTGCGGATGCTGATAACGATACTTCTTTGGCCGTTATCTCTTCGTCCAGTTTATGTTCGAGATTATGCAGCCGGTCAAGTGTAGCATCTGATTTTGAAAGCGCAAAAATAGTATCAGCGGTTACCTCTTTTTCCTTTTTCAGATCGATCGCTGATTGTCGGCGTATACCTTCACTCCGGTCGACAAGGGTGGTAATAGCTTTCCTGATCTGATTATCACCAATAAATAGGACAGAAGTAATCTGACAAGGCAATTGCCTGCCATTTTTTTTGATGACGGTTAAATCGCCGATAGCATGTCCGGCTGCCTTTCTATGCTTTAACATTCGTTTGAAAAGTCCGTCGGTAGTAGTGAACAGATCATCAATATTTTTTGTTAACAGCCTTTTGGCAGGATACCCGAACAATTTTTCAGCCGCATGGTTGGCTGCAATGATTTTACCAGTACTCTCGATACTGATAATGTTTGCGAGCAAAGAATTGTCAAATGCCTTTTGATGAAGATGATTAGGAACCTGAACAAATGCTTTTTTGACATTTCGGGAAGAATGTCCGTTTAGACTTTGTGAAATATTTTCAATGGAAGAAACTGGATTTTTCGGCTTTGTGGAACGCATTCGTTGATATTTACTGAAAGCAGTAAATCACAAAGTACCCTTTTTAAATGGATATATCCATTTCTTAACATCTTTAATCCTCTGCATTCCAATGACATCTAAGCATTTATACTTAGTTTCATTAAAATTGTAGACAGTTACCATGAAACTCAAAAAAATAATTGTCCGGTCATTATTGATTCTGTTGTTTACCGCGACCCTGGTTTTAATTTATTATTGCCGGTTATCTTTTCCCATTCTGACTGGTTATGGAACCAAGGTTATGTGTTCTGCAGTATTTGTTGCCGGAAGAAATGAACAGCAGGTCAGGGACCAGGACCTAGGTTCCTATATGATGAAGCTCGCCGATTTTAAAGTTGACTATACAGATTCATCCGTTACGGGATCCATTTTGGGATTTGCAAAAAGGAAAGCCATTTACCGCAAGGGTTTGGGGGCAACGTTAGTCAGTGAACTCGATGAACAAACCATCCGGTCGCAACATATGAACCTGCCGGCAAAGCCATTAGTTGACATAGATACCATACCCTGGCCATTGGGAGGTAAAATCACCGGAAGTTTTCCATCAGCCATAGACAGCGTGAAATTGCAATCAGCTATTGGAAGTGTTTTCGAGGAAGAAGACACGATTTTACCGGTTCGCACCCGGGCTGTTATTGTTTTATACAATGGACAACTGATAGCAGAACGATATGCGGATGGGTTTACTGCCAATACAAAATTAACGGGTTGGTCTATGACCAAATCGGTTACAGGCGCACTGATTGGTATTCTGGTAAAGCAGGGGAAGCTGTCCGTTGAAGCGCCCGCAGCCGTGCCGGAATGGCGAAATGCCAATGACCCGAGGCGTTCCATTAGTTTGACGAACTTACTCCAGCAACGCAGCGGATTGGATTTCGTGGAGAATTATTCCAGGTCGAGTGATGCGACAAGGATGTTGTTTGAAAAAGCGGATATGGGTGGTTATACTGCGTCACGACCCCTGAAAACAAAGGCCGGCTCTGTCTTTTATTACTCCAGCGGCAACAGCAATATTTTATCGCGCATCATCCGGCAAACGCTCGGTGATTCCTCCTATTACCGTTTTCCTTATCAGCAATTGTTTTACAAATTGGGCATGTACAGTACCGTGCTGGAACCCGATCCCTTAGGAACTTTTGTCGGTTCATCCTATATGTACGCCACTGCAAGGGATTGGGCCAGGTTCGGATTACTTTATCTGAATGATGGCGTGTTCAATAATGAAAGGATATTACCCGAAGGCTGGGTTGCACAAAGTACAAGACCTGCATCGGTTGACAAACAAGGCTATGGATACCAGATCTGGCTGAATTCGGGCGGCGATACTTTAATAAAAAAATATCCGGCTGCGCCTGCAGATATGTTCTATGCTGATGGATTTGAAAGCCAGCTGATTTTTGTAATACCTTCTAAGAAAATGGTGATCGTTCGTCTCGGACTGACACAGCACAATAATTTCAATGCAAATAAATTTTTGCACGATGTGTTGTCTGCGATAAAATGAAATTTTTATTCTATGACACAATACAATTTGGACCTGGGCAGAACGCAGTTTGGCGATGAGGCCAATGCTGGAAAACTGATGACCATTGAAGAAGCCCGTCATCTGCTCAAAGAATGGGTTCCCAATGAAAAGCTGCAACTGCATATGAAGCAGGTGGCTGCACTGATGAAGGCATGGGCCATCGAAAAAGAAGGAGCAGACCCAACGATTGCACTGGCCTGGGAGCTGGCAGGATTACTGCATGATGCCGATTGGGAAAAATATCCCGAAACCCATTGCAGGAAAATCATTGAAGAATTGGAAGGTCGAAATATAGATCCGGCCGTTATCCACTGTATCGCTTCCCACGGTCCTAAATATTTCGGTGTGGAACCCGAATCAAAAATGGATAAGATGATCTATGTGTTTGATGAATTGTCCGGATTTATTCACGCATCATCACTGATCAGGCCGGCAGGATATGAAGGGATGGATGAAAAGTCCATTCTCAAAAAACTGAAGACAGCCTCATTCGCTGCACAGGTAAACCGGGAAGATATTTCTGATGCGATCAACCGTATTGATCAAAGTCTGGAAGAAATTATCCGGTTCATATTGGATCATCAGAAAAATGTATTGTAGAATCAATTCACCCTCAGTGCGAATAGGTTTTTTCAAAAAAGAATGAATCGCGAATATCCGGTGTGGCAAAACTACTTTGCTGGACTAATTTTAGTGAATCGGAAGTAATGATTTCAAGTCTGGCTATACTCATCGATGCATATACACCTGTGTCTGATTTTAAGGCATAACCCAATACTGAATCCGGAGTATAGGTCCATTGGCCGTTTAATATAGCGGAATCCGGTTGGCCGCAAACGAGTTTAATATAATAATTAAAATTTCCGGCAAATGTTACGGGTTCCTGCTTCTCACATTCTTTGGCAGGTATCAGATGATGATAAGTATGATTTACACTGTCTCCATAAACGGAATCGGTATAAGCTAAAATCCATGGCTTTGCCATGATAAGTCTTTGTGCTTCCGGCAGTGGGGTATTCACGTATCTCGTGCATTGGATACAGCAAAGACAGATTGCTATCATTAGGGCGGAACTGAATAACCGGGGCATTTTTAAAGGTAGTTGTTTGCTTTTGAAATTCTTAATGGATATTTTTAAGCATCCGGTTGGATTTCTGTAAGGCTTCTTCTGATTCTTTCAGCATCCTGTTGAATTTTTCTTCACAGGTCTCGTTCTTTTTTTGTGGCATTTCTTTTACGATAAGTTTCACCGACTGAATATCCGTGAAAGTTTTTGATGAATTTGAATATGGACTGCTGCCTGTTTTTGAAAGCAAAGACGGACTGTAGGCGCCTTCAAAATAAAAACAGGTGGCGATATATTTTTTCACATACTCCCTTGTTTCTTCAGGAAGATAAGGCTGGAGTGCCCAGAAATTCTTGCTTCCGGATTGTTTCATGGCTGAATAAACAGCACCCTCACCTCCGTTATATGCTGCGAACACAAGAAACCAGTCACCGAATTCTTCGTGCAGATCCTTCAGGTATCTTGCTGCAGCCCGGGTACTTTTATAATAATTTTTTCTCTCATCATGACGGGAGTTGACTTTCAGACCCAGGATACGGGCAGTTGCCGGCATTAACTGCCAGGGACCGACTGCACCGACTTTGGAAACGGCTTTGGTTTTCAATTCAGATTCAACAACAGCGAGATATTTTAACTGAACAGGAAGACCATAAGCCTTAAACACCGAATCAATGATGATAAAAGGTGAACTGCTTCTCTGTTTAATTTTATAAAGATTTTTATTGTTTTGTTGAATGTAGGTTTTCACAAACTGCTTTACCTGTTTGTTCAGGGGCGCTTTGTCATTCCCTTCAAAATAATTCTTATAAGTACCGCCGTCAACGACTGAAACTGCAATAAACAACAGGGTACCTGTGGTAAAAATATTTTTTAAAGTGGCTAATTTCAGCATGATCTTATTTTTTAATCGTTAACCCGGATCCGTTTCTGCTTAAGCTCAATGAATGCGGGTACCGACCCTATAAGCCAATAGGGGTGCCGCTTTATAAGTATATGAAAAACAACGATTTACAAGAGTAAAGACAGGCTAGCCGGTCCCGGAGATGGAAGGAAATCATGGATTTGGGAAGGCAGGAAAAGCGGTCAAATTGACATTGATTATTATGGCAATTTTTTTTGCTGTTCCATATTCAGGAATGGCTTCAGGAGGTCTATCGGCACCGGGAAAATGGTCGTTGAATTATTCTCGGTGGCGATCTCTCTGAGTGTTTGCAGGTAACGCAGCGTAATCGCACTGGGTTGTTCAGCCAGAACCTTTGCGGCATCGGACAGGCGTTGTGAAGCCTGGAATTCTCCTTCGGCAGCAATTACTTTTGAACGACGTTCTCTTTCGGCCTCTGCCTGCTTGGCCATCGCCCTTTGCATTTCCTGGGGAAGATCTATTTGTTTTACTTCCACGTTGGAAACTTTGATTCCCCAGGGTTCTGTATGTGAGTCGATAATCTGCTGCAGGCGTAGGTTAATTTTTTCTCTTTGCGAAAGCAGGTCGTCCAACTCTGACTGACCGAGTACACTCCGTAAAGTGGTCTGTGAAAACTGGGATGTTGCCACCAGGTAATTTTCCACTTCAATAATCGCTTTATAAGGAACGAGCACCCGGAAATAAATCACAGCATTCACTTTGATCGATACATTGTCCTGGGTAATGACATCCTGCGGAGGAACGTCCATCACCACGGTCCGTAAGCTCACTTTCACCATCCTGTCTACAATGGGAATCAGGAAGATCAGGCCGGGCCCTTTCTCCCCACCCCCAACCAGTCGCCCTAATCTGAAAATGACTGCCCGTTCGTATTCACGCAGAACGCGGATGGCATTAGCCAGGATAAAGATTGCGAAAAGAAAGACGACCAAAGAAAATACCGGGATTGTTTGCATGTATTTTTTTTTAATTATTAAGTGTTCATGTGTTCAACATAAAGGGTCAGGTTTTTAACTTCCCGCACACGCACTTTCTCTCCCCTATTGATCATTCCGGAAATGGATACGGCATTCCAGATCTCTCCATGTATCAAGACCCTTCCCGATAGATTGAGTGTATCCAGTGTTTCTGCGGTTTCACTCACCAGGGCATTGATGCCCATAACTGGTTTCCTGCTTTGCGCTTTTAATCCCATGCCGATCACAAACAGGAAAAAACCTGAGGTGACCGCAACCGTAGAAATAATCAGAATGCGGGATATTCTTACCGCCTCCATGCCGGATCCGGGCCTGATCAGCATCAGTGAGCCAATCAGTAATGCGGCGATTCCTCCGATGGCCAGCATACCATGACTCACAATCTTGATCTCGAGCAGTAACAGGAGAACTCCGAAAATAATCAGGGCAAGTCCGGCATAGTTCACGGGTAGTGTATTTAAAGCATAAAAGGCAAGCACCAGGGAGATGAAGCCGATGATACCCGGGAAAATGATTCCCGGATTGAATAGTTCGAAGAGCAGGCCCAGTAATCCCAGCATCAATAAAATATAGGCCACATCGGGATCGCTGATTATGTTCAGAAGTTTTTCCGTAAATCCCATTTCCAATACCTGAATGACTGCTCCCCGTGTATGTAACTGGAAATTCGTGGAATCCCTGGTGATCAATTTTCCGTCAACCTGGTTAAGCAGCTCCCGGTCGTTCGGTACGATCAGGTCAATAATTTTTTTCTGCAGTGCTTCGTTTGCGGTGATCGAAACACTTTGCCGCACGGCATCTTCGGCCCATTCGAGATTTCGTTTTCTGTATTCGGCTATGGTCCGGATAAAGGCTACCGCATCGTTGGTGGACTTACTGTTCATGATCGAATCGGTACTTCCCTGCAAATTGACAGGATGGGCAGCGCCGATATTCGTGCCCGGCGCCATGGCTGCGATATCTGCAGCCAGCGTAATGAATACGCCTGCAGATCCTGCGTGTGCCCCTGCAGGGGAAACGTAGACGATTACGGGTACAGGTGATTCAAGGATATCGCCAACAATAATACGGGTGGATTTCAGCAGGCCGCCGGGGGTGTTGAGATGGATCAGCACGCAGGCTGCGTTCTCGCTGCTGGCTTTTTCTATACTTCGCTGGATATAGGAAACAACCACGGGATTAATAGCGCCATCTATTTTTATTGAGATAACTGTTTGCGCCGAAAGCAGCAAAGGCATCGAAAGAAAGATATATAAACAAATACGCTTCATAATGAGGTTCCCTGCGGGAATGAAGCTTTGAAGAAATAAAGACCTATCTGTAATTTACTTAATTTTTTAGGTTATGGATTATAAAAAAATGAACTTTGCTTACGCCCTCCGAAGTATCCATAAAAAACCTGGTGTACATACATAAAACTATTTTTTATGAATATGCCCGGTAGAATTTCTGCATGGGATGATAAATATCCTTTTTTATTTGTCATTCTCAGGGTAGTGCTTGGCCTGATACTCGCCATCCGCGGTATTTATTTTCTTACCGCAATCCAGCCATTATTTTATTTAATTAAAAGCAGCGGCCTGAGTAAACTGAATATGAATATGCCCCTGGCTTTGCTTGTTTGCTGGGTGCATATATTGGGAGGAACATTTATCATTTTGGGTTTCCTGACGAGAATATCGGCCTGGGCACAGATTCCCATTATCCTGGGAGCTATTTTTTTTATCAATCTAAACAATAACCTGTCGCAATCCCTTCGGGAATTATTGCTGTCTGTTTTTGTTTTAATATTATTGATACCCTTTGCATTGACAGGCGGGGGAAAAATTTCGATGGACAGGTATGCAAAAGGACATTTGCTTTAAGCTTGCCCGTCAATTATGCTTCACCCCTATCGGGGGATTATATTCCCGATTACCAGCCTCGCTACCGCTTATCATAATTGGCTTTTGCCTTTATGTATATTTATAGAACTTAATACAGATCATTCATTCAGTTTTTAAAAGCGCAATATTCAGACACCTGATGTCTAATGTGATTCACATGGGGAATAAAATATTAAATAATATTAAAATTATTTGCCCATGTTCCGCAACTACCTGCTAATCGCCCTTCGCAATTTCAAACGCCAGAAACTTTTTTCGTTATTAAATATTTTCGGGCTTTCACTTGGTCTCGCCAGTGCCATCCTTATTTTTTTGTATGTAAGCGACGAACTGCGTTATGATACCATGCAGCCGTACTATAAAGATACCTACCGTATCGGATGCATTTTTATAAACCCCGGTGGTCAGCGTTTTGAGAATACGGTCTCACCGGGCTATTTCATGCGATACCTGAAAGACAATCGCAGCGAAATATTGTACAGCAGCCGGATAGATAATATTGGTTATCCCACTTCACTCAACTTTAAACCAACCGATAAAATTGTACTGACAGAGAAGATTGTCTGGGCTGAGCCCGGATTTAATAAGATTCTCTACTTCGACATGCTGAGAGGCAGCAGGGAAAAAATGTTCGGTGATTATAATAGTATAGTAATCAGTGAAACGGGCGCGCGAAATTTATTCGGCAAAGAAGATCCGATGGGGAAACTGATTTCCCTGAAACATGTATTTGCCACCCGGGATAAGGAAGTGAATGTTATAGTAACCGGTATCTATCGGGACTATCCTGCCAATTCACATTTTAAACCTGATTATATTATTAACATGAATGCCCTGCATAGCGTGTATGGTGATAACTATGCCGAATACCTGGAGGGGGATCATTTCAGCCAAAACGAAGAATTTTTTGAAAATTATATTGTGCTGAAACCGGGTGCCGATATAAAGCCCATCAATGCTGTTTTGAATACCCTGGCAACTCAAATGATAAAATCCAGTACCGGAAATGTACCACCCGGGTCAAAATTTGAAGGCTTCACGATCAAACTGGCCGATATCCATTTCGATTCGAAAAATTTATGGGAAGACAATTCCAACACGCATGGTGACAGGGTGTATTTGACTATTTTCAGCATTATTGCCGTCATGACCATGATTATTGCCTGCATTAATTATACGAACCTGGCGACTGCCCGTTCAGTAAAAAGAGCTAAAGAAGTGGGCCTGCGTAAATCCTTTGGAAGCATGCGATTCGAAATAGCCACCCAGTTTTTTCTCGAATCTTTCATGATGACGGTCTGTGCCCTGATCATGTCGGTCCTGTTGGTTTTTATCTTTCTCCATCCGTTTAACCAGGTCGCTCATAAATTTTTTTCCATGGGATCCTTATTAGATCCCTATATGATGACGGTGATCGGGATTATTGTACTCTTTATGAGTTTCATCGCGGGTTTTTATCCCGCCTTGTATCTGTCGGCTTTTCAACCGATAAAAGTGCTGAAGGGACAGATCATAAAAGGAAAAGGCGCGGAATTTTTACGCAAAACCCTGGTCACTATACAATACACTGTTTCATTGGGTTTGGTCATTTACACGCTGATCGTGATACAACAGATGGATCAATTGAAAACCACCAAACTGAATGAGCAGGGGAGTCAGCTTATGGCCATACGTTTTGGCGGGATTGCGCAGCAGGAACGCTTTGAAACATTTAAACGTTCGGTGCTGGAAGATCCGCAGATTGAACATGTGACCATGGCGAATCATTTACCCCGGCTGGATTATTTTGGATTTATCGGCCGCACATTTAAGTTTCCTGCGCTGGCCGACAAGGACATGCAATGGAACCAATTGAGCGTGGAATATGATTTTCCCAAAACCTTTAACCTGGAATTTATTTCCGGCCGTGATTTTCAAATGGGCAATCTGAACGACAGCAATTCTCTTATTCTGAATGAAGCGGCTATCCAGGCCTTAAATAAACCCACCGGCGATGTGATGGGAACGATGGTGAAAGATACCCGGGATACAAACCGGCTTTACCGTGTGATCGGGGTCGTTAAAAATTTCCCTTTCCGATCCATGCACCAACCTATTGAGCCATTGGTTCTTAATCCGCATCTTGACCAGATTGACAAGATCACGTATATAAAATTGCCTGTCGGAAAGTTCCAGGAAAAAATTGCAACCATTGAAAAAAAATGGAGAGCTTCTTTTCCGGGTGCAGGGTTCGATCACTGGTTTGTCAGTGATGAATTTAACCGGATGTACCAGGTGGAAAGCACGATATCGTCGTTGGCAAAAATATTTGCCGTGCTGGCAATCCTGATTACCATTATGGGTGTATTGAGTCTGGCTTCCTATACGGCAGAACAGCGCACCAAGGAAATTGGAATCCGGAAAGTGCTTGGTGCTGGTGATAAACAGGTGGTTATCCTTTTTGCATCCGTCTTTATTAAGATATTTATTGTAGCCAGCCTGATAGCCATTCCACTGTCCTGGTTTTTCGCATACAAGTGGTTACAGGGCTTTGCATACCGGGTTTCAATCAGTCCGATGATCATTATTTTCAGTCTGGTGGGTCTGTTATTGATCACATTGCTGACGGTAAGTTATGAAATCTGGAAATCCGCTAAGGCTAATCCGGTTACGGCGTTGAGGACGGAGTGAGTGTTGGCGGTTGGCG
>Ga0209863_10000251_pt1 | contig 31559 bp, 27 predicted proteins | sample OrgsoiDNA2013046_FD_185796 | JGI IMG/M metagenome (GOLD analysis project Ga0209863, IMG submission 185796) | Permafrost soil microbial communities from the Arctic, to analyse light accelerated degradation of dissolved organic matter (DOM) -... | ecosystem: Environmental > Terrestrial > Soil >...
TTTGACGAGACCGCCAAGCTCTTCTTGACCGGCCATGGTGCCGACAGCTATCGCGTGCTGCGGCAACGCGGCTTGTTTGCGGCGTTGTTTCCGGACGTGGACAGTTATCTGGAGAAACATCCGGGCAGTCTGGTCGAAGAGCTGTTGGTCCAGGGTCTGCGCAATACCGATCGGCGCGTTGCAGAAGACAAGCCGGTGACCCCGACCTTCCTTTTTTCGCTGCTGTTGTATGGTCCGATAGCAGCCGTGATTGAAGCGCTGCCCCCGCAGCGCTGGCACGAGCCGCAGGCGATATTGGAGGCCTGTGATCGCGCATTGCGCGACGCGCAGCAGCGGGTATCGATTCCGCGACGCATTGCCCTGGGCGTGCGTGAGATGTACGCGTTGCAACCGCGGCTGGAGGGCCCACGCGGGCGGCGGGCCTTGCGCCTGCTCGAGCAGCCACGCTTCCGAGCGGCCTACGATTTGCTAATACTGCGCGCGTCGCTGGGCCTCGCTGATCCGGGTACCGCGCAATGGTGGACCACGCTGCAGGCCGCCGCGCCCGCCGAACGTGAGCAGATGGTGGAGTCGGCAGCCGGTGCCACGCGCCCCACCGGCGCTGCAACCGGCGCGAGTGCCAGCGCGCCACGCCGGCGACGGCGGCGCTCGCGCGGCGGCGAGTGAGCCTCGCGGCGGATGATCGGCCGACGGCGATCCAGATCTACGGCGCCGATCCGGCATTGCTGCTCGCGGCAGCGCGGATCGCCGCGCGTGCCGATCCGGCGTTTCTCGATCTCAACTGCGGCTGCTGGGTACCGAGCGTGGCCGGGCGCGGCGCTGGCGCTGGCTGGTTGCGCGATCCCGCGGCGATGGTCGAGATGGCGCGTCGGATCGTTGCCGCCGTCGACGTGCCGGTCACCGTCGTTCCGCCTGTTCCGCCTGAGCCCCCGACAGTTCCCGCGTCCGTGGTGTCTGCGGTCCCGCCCGTGCCAGCGGTGCTCGTCGTCGAGCCGGTGATCACGGCCCCCAGAGTTTGACCCCAGAGAATGTCGCGAAGGTGCAACTGCACGGTAACGTTGTTCGTCGTTGGCAGCGCGCTGTAGAGCAGCCAGCAACCGGTCTGCGTAGTTGTGGAGCGATTCGTGTTGGTGACGCAGCTGTTGTTACCTGCCCAAATCTCGAGCGGATAGCTCGCCCGGTTGGTGAAATCGACCCCAAAGAGGATGACGTCGTCATTGTTGCAATCGGCGAAGTTGACCTGGTTATTCGTCCGAAACCCGCCGCGCGCGATCGAATGCTGCACGCCCCCGGGCGGCACCGTCACCGTGGCCGGGGAACGCGTCGACACCCTCAGCGAGACGGGTATGGCCCGCTTCCGCCGGCGGCGGATCGGGATGATCTTCCAGTTCTTCAACCTGCTCGATGACCTGACCGTCGCGGACAACGTCCTGCTGCCCGCCCAGCTGGCCGGAACCCCGCGGGCCACGGCAGCGGCGCGGGCGGGCGGCCGAACGGCAGCGGCGGCGGGTCGAAGGAGTGCGCGGGCGGGCGGGCGAACGGGACTGAGCTACTCGGCGTGGGCGCCGGCGCTACCGACCTCGGTCGTCTGCGCGTCGGCGCCGACCCAGACCGCCTTGATGTTGCAGAACTCCTTGATGCCGTGACTCGAAAGCTCGCGACCGTAGCCGGAATTGCGAACTCCCCCGAAGGGCAACTCGGCGAACGACGTCGTCATACCGTTGATGAAGACCGCCCCCGCATCGAGGCCGGCGACGAAGAACGCCTGCTCAGCCGCGTCGTTGGTCCAGGCGTTCGAGCCGAGGCCAAAGTCGGTCGCGTTCGCCACCGCGAGCGCCTCGTCGGCTGACGAAACCCGGTACAGGCCAGCGACCGGGCCAAACACTTCGTCGGCGTACATCGCCATATCGGGAGTCAGGTCGCCCACCACCGTCGGCAGGTACCACCAACCGGGCTGGTCGAGCCGTGCACCTCCGCACAGAACCGACGCGCCCTTAGAAACGGCGTCGCGCACCTGCTCCTCGAGGTCGGTCCGACCCTGCTCGGTCGCGAGCGGACCGATGTCGGTTCCGTCGGTCATCGGGTCGCCGACCTTCAACGCCGACATCTTTGCGACGAAGGCCGCGGTGAACGCGTCGTAGACGTCGGTGTGCACGATGAAGCGCTTGGCCGCGATGCACGACTGCCCGTTGTTCTGGCAGCGCGCTATCGTCGCCACCGCCGCAGCCCGCTCGACGTCGGCCGACGGCATGACGACGAACGCGTCGCTGCCGCCGAGCTCGAGCACCGTCTTCTTCAATTCGCGGCCAGCGATCGCGGCCACTGACCGACCGGCGCCCTCACTGCCGGTGAGCGTGACCGCCCGCACCCGCGGGTCGGCGATTACCCGCTCGACCGCGCCCGAACCGATGAGCAGCGTCTGAAACGACCCGTCGGGGAAGCCCGCCCGCCGGAACAGATCTTCCATGAACAACGCCGACTGTGGCACGTTGCTCGCGTGCTTCAGCAGGCCGACGTTGCCGGTCATCAGGGCAGGTGCGGCGAACCGCATTGCCTGCCACAGCGGGAAGTTCCACGGCATGATCGCGAGAACCGGACCAATCGGTTCGTGCCGCACGTAGGCCCGCGCGGCACCGACCGCGGTGGCGTCGACGAGCTCGTCGGCGAGGAAGCCCTCTGCATGCTCGGCGTAGTAGCGGCAGCCCTTTGCGCACTTGGCCACCTCAGCCTTGGCGCTGGCGAACGTCTTGCCCATCTCGAGCGTCATCGTGCGGGCGACGTCGTCCACCTCGGCATCGAGGATGTCAGCGGCGGCCCGCATCCAGGTGGCCCGCTGCGCGAACGACGTGCGGCGCAGCGTCTCAAAGCCGAGCTGCGCCCGACCGAGCCTGGCATCGACTTCGGCGTCGGTCATCGGGTCGAACGCCTTGACGACCTCGCCGGTCGCCGGGTTCGTAATTGCTATCGCCATCGTGAGCCTCCGCGTCGAGCGTAGAGGCCGAGCTAGAGCTTGGTGAGCCGCGGGTACGGAGCGACGAGGCGCTCCTGGCAGGCACCGAAGTCGACGAGCACCGCGACGTCGGGCTCGACCCCGATCACGGATCCGAGGCCGAAACGGTCATGGGTGACCCGGTCGTTGACCTCAAAGTGCTCGATCGGTCGGGCGACCGTCGTGACGTTGAAGGGACTGCCGGGCAACGGGCGCCGGATCACGGCGTGGGCCTGTTCATTGCCTTCATTATCCGTCCTTCGCGGCCCACTTGTCGCCGGTCGAAGCAATATTGGCCCCGGATGGATCAGTGACGGACGCCGATGTGGTCACCGGGTGTAGTCCGGATCAACCATTGCGTGACGCGGCTTTTAAATATCGACGTGCGCGCTGGTGCTGCTTGATCCAGGTGCCAGTGGTCGCGGCGTCCATCGGCAACCCCACCAACCAGCCTTGAGCCTGGTCGCACCCCATCGCCTGGAGACGCTCGAGCACGTCGGTGGTCTCGACACCTTCCGCGACCACGGTCAGATTCAGTGCGTGCGCAAGTTCGACGATCGACCCGACGATGGTCGCGTCGGCCTCGTGGTCGCCGATCCGCGAAACGAACGATTGGTCGATCTTGAGCTCGCATACCGGCAGCTGCTTGAGCAACGTCAATGACGAGTAGCCGGTGCCGAAGTCATCGAGGCTGATGTGCACACCACTCGCCACCAGTTCGGCCAACACCTTCGCGCCGCGCTCGAAATCGGCGAGCAGCCGCCGCTCAGTGATTTCGAGGATGAGCGCCTCCGGTGCGATGCGATGACGGGCGAGCGCCGCGGTCACCCGGTGCGCAAAACCTGGGTCGAGGAGGTCGCGCACGCTGACGTTGACCGCGACCACAAGCCCCAGCCCATCGACGTCCCACGATGCTCTTTGGGCCAGTGCTTGTTCGATCAACGAGTCGGTGATGCGGGGCATCAACCCCGACTGTTCCGCCAGCGGAATGAAGTCGTCGGGCATGACAAGGCCGAGAGTCGGATGCTTCCACCGCACGAGCGCTTCGAGTCCTCGCACCTCGCCGGTGGCCAGCGACACTTTGGGCTGGTAATAGAGCTCGAGGTCACCCGCTTCGACTGCGTGACGCAGCTCACCAAGCAGACCGAGCTTGGCGAGGGAGTTGGTGTCCTTCTCGGCGTCATAGACGGCCACCCCGCCGCCGGACGATTTCGCGACGTACATCGCCACATCGGCGCGACGATGCAATTGATCGAAATCTTCGCCGTGGTCGGGGAACAGCGCGATACCGAGGCTCGCGTCGAGGTCAACGAGGGTGCCTTCGAAGGAGATCGGCTCATGCAGCGACGCACGGATCCGCTCCGCAACCTCGGTGACCATGGCTTCGTCGGTGAGGCCGCAGAGCAATACCGCGAACTCGTCGCCACCGAGCCTTGCCACGAGGTCATCGGGGCGCACTGCCTCTTTGATACGCGCGGCCACAACCTGCAAGACACGGTCGCCCACGGGATGCCCGAGCGTGTCGTTGATGTCCTTGAAGCGATCGAGATCGAGAAGGACCAACGCCACCATGCCGTCGGTCACCTGAAGCTCATCAAGCACCTCACTCGTGTGCGCCAACAGCAACTTTCGGTTCGCGAGGCCGGTTAGTGCGTCGTGCATCGCCTGCTGCTCGCGCTCGACCGAGATGGACGCCGTCTTGTACACGAGGAAGAGTGGCAGCAGCAGCAACGGGATCATCTGCCATGACTGCATCGCCACCACGGCGAGCACTGGCGACAACGCGAGTACGGCCATCGTGGTCAGGGTGTAGTACCAGAAGTCGTCGATGATCTCGGACCAGATCGACGTCCCCTTGCGAATCGACAAGATGATGCCGACCAAGAACAGGTTTACCAAGTGGTACGCGATGCCGGCGGCGATGAGCGGCAGCAGTGTGCCGCCGGTGACCAAGTGCGGGTCCGACAGCGTCGGCCTGACGTTGAAGAGGCCTAACACCTCCGAGGCCGTGGCCAGACAGATCGAATACTGACCCGCGTTGAAGAGGATGCGCCACCACACTTTGCGCATCAGGAATTCGCGCATCAGGATCGCGAGGAATTGGAACAGAATTGCCGGCGCCAGGCCCCAGATCAGCAGCATCGCGAAGACGAACGCCGTACTGACACTGACCCCGTCGGCGTCGTAGTCACCGCTCGCGACCACGGGGCGCAGTTCACCGAGAACCAGGAGCACCGCCAGGAGCACGAATGCACTGAGCGAACCGTGCAGTTGCTCGTGGGTAAGTAGACCTGCGCTCGTTCCGATCAGGGCCCCGGACGCAGCGAAGATCAGCATGAGATAGGCCCACCATGCGGCCCATCCGCGGCTGGGCGGTTCCTCCGCCGGGGACGCCACGCGCAACCTCTTCTCTGGTCACCAGGCGACCTCCTTGGGTGTATCGGCCTCAGCGGGGGTGACTGAAGGCACTTCGGGGCTCGTGCGCGGTCGAAAAACGGGCGCTGTGCACGTGTCCGGCAGCGCGTCGGTGCGGTAGGCCATGCTCGGAGGGTGACTGAGCCGCGCGTCGACCCCGCTGATCTGCTCGCGGTTGCGACCCGCGTCCTCCGCGAACTTGCCGGGCCGGACGCCGTGTTGCGACCCGATCAGCTCACCGCTGCCCAAGCCCTGGTCTGCGAAAGGCGCCGGGTGCTGTGCGTGCAGGCAACCGGCTGGGGCAAATCGGCCGTCTACTGGATCGCGGCTGCGGCACTACGAGCGGCCGGATCGGGACCGGTGCTCGTGGTCTCACCCCTGCTGGCGCTGATGCGCGATCAGGTGAGCGCCGCCTCGCGGGCCGGCCTGCGCGCGGTCACCCTCAATTCGGCGAACGTCGACGACTGGTCCGTGATCGAAAAGCAACTGGCCGACGATGAAGTCGACGTGTTGCTCACGTCTCCCGAACGGTTGGCCTCGGCCCGATTCGCCGAGACCGTACTACCGAACCTGCTCGCCCGGCTCGGCATGCTGGTGATCGATGAGGCACATTGTGTCTCCGACTGGGGCTTTGACTTTCGGCCCGACTATCAGCGGCTGACCCGGCTTCTGACGACCGCGCGCGGCGATCTGCCCGTGCTGGCCACCACAGCGACCGCGAACGTCCGGGTCACCCGCGATGTCGCCGACCAGCTGTCCGTCGGCGCGGGTGCGGAGGTGCTGGTGCTACGGGGCACCTTGGCTCGCAGCTCGCTCCAGCTCGGCGTCGTCCCCGGCCTTACTGCTGTGCAGCGCTATGCGTGGGTGGCGTCCGCGCTCGACCGGCTACCCGGCTCGGGCATCGTGTACGTGCTGACGGTCGCCGATACCTATCGGTTGGCCGAATTTCTCACCGCCCGCGGGCATACAGTCGCCGCCTATTCAGGCCAACTCGAAACCGATGAGCGCGAACGCATCGAAGATCGGCTGCGGCGTAACGACATCAAGGCTGTCGTGTCGACCTCCGCACTCGGCATGGGATACGACAAACCCGATCTCGCGTTCTGCTTACATGTGGGGTCGCCGGCGTCACCGGTTGCGTATTACCAACAGGTGGGCCGCGCTGGGCGCGCGCTCGAGTCGGCGGTCGCGGTGTTGTTGCCGGCCGAAACCGACGACCGCGTGTGGGCCTATTTTGCTGATGCATCGACACCTGATCCGGCCTTGGCCGCGCGGGTCTTGTCGACGTTGAGCGACACCGCAGAACCGATGTCGCTGCCGAAACTCGAAGATGCGACCGCTGCGCGTCGGGGGCGGCTCGAAGCGCTGCTGAAGATTCTCGCTGTCGACGGTGCCGTTCGTCGCGTTGGCATGGGCTGGCAGGCCACCGGTGAACCATGGATTTTCGACGCAGAACGCTATGCGGCGTTGGCTTTGGCGCGCGCCACCGAAGCGGGCATCATGCGCAGCTACGCGGCCGGCGCCGGCTGCCTGATGTCGTTCCTGCGACTCGCACTCGACGATCCGCACGCCGGCGAGCCGTGCGGCGTCTGCTCGGTGTGCACCGGCGCGTTGCCGGCCGGCCTCACCGCAAAGCCAACCGAGGCGGACGTCGAGCGTGCGCGCGTTTTCGCGCGCGGGGTCGATGTGGTGATCGAGCCCAGAAAGCTCTGGCCAGGGTCGTCCGGGTCGCCCGCGCGGAAGGGGCGCATCGGCAACCTGCTCGGCGAGGGTCGCGCGCTGGCGTTTGCCGACGATCCCGGCTGGGCCGACCTCGTCGTCCGGCTTACCCGTGAAGGCGCACCTGATGGCGAGGTGCCTGCCGAGGTCGCGGCCGGAGTTGTCGCGTTACTGGCTCGCTGGGCCAAGCAGTGGCCGGCGCGGCCGATCGCGGTCGCTGCCATCCCGTCGCGCACCCATCCGCTGCTGATCACTTCACTGGCTCGCCACCTTGCCGAGGTCGGGCAGCTCGAGTTGATCGAGCCGTTCGAGATCAGTGGGCCGCGGCCGGTGTCCGGAGTCACGTCGGGGCAGCGGGTCGCGGCGATCAGTGCTGGTCTCACTGTGCGTACGAGCGAAGTGCCTGCCGGGCCGATCCTGCTGGTCGATGACGTCTACGTCTCAGGCTGGACCATGACCGTCGCTGCTGCCCTGCTCGGCGACCGTGGCGCGACGACCGTCTACCCGCTCGTCCTGCATCGTCGACCGTAGGGTCACCCGCCGGCGTGCACCCCGGGCGCCGGCAAGCCCGGTAGCGCCGGCGCGTGATACCCCGGCCATCACTGCTCGCCGTCGTCAAGGTCGTGCTCGGGCTGCCGCTCGCCGCGGTGGCGGGCGCGATCTCCTTGCGGCTGCTCGCCGAACCCGCCGGGGCACATGAGATCGTGGTCACGCAGACCTAGCCTCAGGAGGCACCCACATGGCCGACGACGACCTGCTGTCGCGCATCTCCGCGCTGGTGGCCGAAGAGCATGAACTCGGCGGCCGCGGCCCGGAAACTGCCGCACGACGTCAGGACCTTGAGGCGCAGCTCGACCAGTGCTGGGATCTGCTGCGGCAGCGCCAGGCCAAGCGCGAGTTCGGCTCTAATCCGGGCGACGCCAAAGCGCGGCCTATCGACGAGGTCGAGCACTACCTGCAGTAGCGCACCGGAGCCTCGCGCCTCAGCGCCAAAGATCGGTGATCACGATGGCAAGATCGTTGAGCAGCCGGCGAAACAGCGGCAGCGATAGCCCGATCACAGTGCCGTGATCGCCGTCGATGCCGTCGACAAAGGGACCAGCGAACCCGTCGAGAGTGAATGCGCCGGCGACTCTTAGGGGTTCGTCTGTCGTGAGGTAGGCACGAAGTTCGGCATCAGTCGGCGTCCCGAATCGGATGGTGGTGCTCGCGACACCCGCCGCTTCGGCGCCGCTCGCGGTGTCGATCACGCAGTGGCCGGTATGAAGCACACCCTCGCGGCCGCGCATGCGCTGCCACCACTGCATCGCGACGTCTGTCGTCGCCGGCTTGCCTAACAGCTCGCCGTCGAAGCTCAGCATCGAATCGCACCCAATCACCACCGAGCCGGACGGCGCGTGGCGTGCGACCGTCGTCGCCTTGCCGCGCGCAAGGGTCTCGACGAGGGTGGCCGCGTCGGTTTCGCTCATCGTGGTTTCGTCGATTCCGCTGACGATCGCGACCGGATCGAAACCTGCGTCCCACAGCAAGCGCAACCGCGCAGGGGATGCGGAAGCGAGCACCAGCTGGCGGATCGACATGCTGGCCATGATGACAGCCGACGCCAGACGCTTGGGCACCCTAGGCTCTCGGTCGTGACCACCGATAACTCCGTGAACCCGGCGTTCCCCGTCGTTTTCTTCGTGTTCTTCGGCGCAATGTGGTTGGTCCTCTTCGCCACCTACGCCGTCGGGATCGCCGCTCTTATCAGCGTCGCACGCAAGCCGGCAGCAGCATTCGGCCCGTGGTGGGACAACACCAAGCAAACCTGGGTCATCGGCCTCGCGATCGCGTTCTTCGTGCCGTTCGGCTCGATCGTCGCGGGTATCCATTGGTTCAAGAGCGGAAAAGGTCCGCTGAACGCCGGCGCGCCGCAAGCTGGGCGACCGTTCTGGAGTGGCTCGCCGAAGCCGCCGCCCTACCCGCCATACGGCTACCCGCCACCGCCACCGCCCGGCTACCCGCCACCGCCGAGCTACCCGCCGCAGTCGCCACCGCCCGGCTACCCACCGCCCCCGCCACCGCCCAGCTACTCGCCGCCGCCGCCGCCCGCCCCGTAACCAATTGCCCTGTCTTCGGAGTTCTGCGGCTGCTGGAGCGCACCCAGGGCTCCGATGATCGCCGGCTCACAACTCACACCGAGAGTTCCTGCCGCAGATGGTCGAGAAGCGCATGACATGAGCGCTCGACCATGTCGAGCGCGTCGTCGAAGCGGGCGCGGCCTCCGGAGTACGGGTCGGGTACGTCGAGCTCCGAGCCGGCCTCTGGGTCGAACTCTCGCAGTAGACGCACTGTCGCGCGCAGTTCTGCCGGCGCGAGCTCGCGAATCGCCACGAGATTCGCCCCGTCGAGGGCAAGCACGAGATCGTGATCGGCGAACCAGCCAGCCGTGAACTGACGGGCTCTATGTGCGGTGCCGTCGTATCCGCGCCGGGCGAGGGCGGCAACCGCCCGTTCGTCAGCGGGGCCACCGATATGCCAATCGCCGGTGCCCGCGCTGCTGACGTCGATGCGCCCGTCGAGCCCAGCCTCGCGAACGTACGCCCGCATCACGACGTCCGCCATTGGTGAACGACAGATGTTTCCGAGGCACACGAAGCACACGCGATACGGCACCTGCACGATCTAATCGTCGGGCCCTTGCGGCCGCAAATCTCGCCGCAGCCGCAAGGCTCTTTGCGCCCCCAATCGCGGGTCACCATCGGGTTGACTCTCCAGCTCACCAGGTTGCCGATCGACACTATGTCGTCTAACATGATGTCGATTAACAACATGGAGGAGTGACGCGCGATGGCGAACCCCTACCACTACGGCACGCCGGTCTCCGGCGACCAGTTCGCCGGCCGCGAGACCGAAACGGCTGCGCTGCTAGCCCGCATGCGCGACGGCATCAACGTGGTCGTCATCTCCCCGCGGCGCTACGGCAAGACGTCGCTACTCACGCGCGCCGCCGCCCAGATGCTCGATGAAGGTGCAGCCGTGATCGAGGTGAACGTGCTGCGGTGTCGCGATGTCGCCACCTTCGCGGCGCAGCTGGCGACGCACGCCTACCGGCTCAAGGGCGGCCGCTGGCACCGGATGCGCCAAGCGGTCCCCGAGTTCCTTCGACGACTGCGGGTCTCGCCGTCCGTGACCTTCGATGGCGACCAACCCAAGTTCAGCTTCTCTCCCGCCTTGACAGTCGAGGACGCCGAGACCGTCATCGCCGACGTCTACGCGGTACTCGACGAACTAAGCGACAGGAAGCCGGCCGCTTTGATCCTCGACGAATTCCAGGCCATCACCGATCTCGGAGCGCACTTACCGTCGTTGTTCAAAGCGCTCGCCGACGCCCACCCGCACATGTCGTTAGTACTTGCCGGCTCGAAGAAGCACCTCATGGAACGCCTCGTCATCGCAGCCGACGCTCCACTCTTCGGCATGGCGGAGCGATTCGGGCTCGACGTGCTCCCGGACGACGTGATGACTGCATACCTACGAAGCCGGGCCGACGACGGCGGCAAACCGATGTCGCAGGTGGCCGCCGACCGGCTGCTCGAACTCGCCGGACCGGTGCCCAACAACGTGCAGCAACTCGCCTACGAAGTGTTCAACGTCGCCGAGCGGCGCATCACGGTCGACGATGTCGAACGCGGCTTGCTCATGGCGGTCGAACACGAGGCCACGTTGCATGCCGACCGCTTCGAATCGCTCGCCGCGGGCCAGCGCAGGGTCCTCTCCGAACTTGCGCGCATGCCGGCAACCGAACCGTACGCCGCCAGCTTCGCTCGTGAGGTATCACTCGCGACGGCGGGCTCGGTGCGCACAGCCCTCGAGGCGCTCACCGCCGACGAGCTCGTCACCGTTCGTGGCGGTGTCTATCGGGTCGCGAACCCATTCTTCGCCGCCTGGCTGCGCGAAAGCCTGTAACCCGGCCGACCCGTCAGCTCACCGAGTAGGTGACGGAATTCCACGCTGGGCGTGGATTTTCGTCAGCAACTCAGCGCGGTGCGACCCATGACGGCGCCGCGATCGCCGAACGAGCCGGCTGCCGCAGAGGTGGTGCAAGCCGTAGGCGAGCCCGACCAGGATGAGCAGGTCGCCGATGCTGAAGACGTTCGCCATCGGCACGCCGTGCGGAATCGCCAGCACGTCGCCGAGCCACGCGAGATGTGGGTGCGCAAGCACACCGGAGTTGTTGAAGTCGCCGGCGACTGGGTGGATCCCGGCGGTCGCAAGCGCCGACGGTGAGGCCGGCAACGTGCCGCCGTTCGCCGCAATCGTCACGGCATTTAGCGCGCCGCCGAGTGCAACGATCGGAAGCCCGGTTACGTGGCGGTTCAACCACACGAACCAGCCGGCCATGACGTAACTGACAAGGTGGGCGCCGACGAGCAGCCCATGCGGCCAGGTCGGCACCACGCTGATCGCGACCACCTGAAGCGCCAGCGCCGAGCCGATCAGCCAGAACGACCGGATCCGCACCTGGGCAAGGGCCCGCAGCCGGCCGCCGAACAACGGGACGGTCGCCACCAGAGCGGCGGCGATGAAGACCATCAACATGACAAATCCTTCGTGACTCAGGGCCGGTTCGAGGGGACGGCGATGAGAGCCGTATCGGTGTCACTGCTGACCGGCTCAGGTACGGCACGAAGTGCGGCACCGAACGCGGCCGATCCGGCGATGCGGCCGATCGGAACAATGGCTCGCGCCGCCTCATAGTCGTGTGCGTACAGCTGCGCCGGCACCAAGTGGTTCACGAAGTCTGGTCCCCCGCTGCTCAGCGACGATGTCAGAGCGAGCGGCGTCAGGGGGCGCGCGATCACATATCCCTGCAACACGTCGCAGCCCAGCACTTGCAGCTCCTGCCACACGTCGAGGGTTTCGACACCTTCAGCGACCACTTCCATGCCGAGGTTGTGACCCAGCTCGATGGTCGACCGCACGATGGCGTGGTTCACCGGGTCATGGAGCCCGATCACGAACGCCTTGTCGATCTTCAGTTCGCTCAGAGGCAATCGGCCGAGGTAGGACAACGACGTCGCCCCGCTGCCGAAGTCGTCGATCGACAACCGCACGCCCATCCGCTGGAGGTCGTCGAGTACCTGGCGCACCCGCCCGCTCGACGCCATCACTCCGCCCTCGGTCACCTCAAGGGTAAGTGCGGCGGCCGGGATGCCGGCGCGGTGCAGCGCGACCCACACCGACTCGGGGAACTCGCGGTCATTTAGCTGGGCCGGCGCAACGTTGACGGCGACCGTGAGGTTCGGCTGCACCGTGCGCCAGCGGCGCAGGTCGGCGAGAGCGGTCCGCAGCACGGAAGCGGTGAGAAGCGACAACAGCCCTGTGTGTTCGGCGAGGCCGATGAAATCGTCGGGCATGATGAGCCCGCGCTCGGGATGCTCCCAGCGCGCGAGTGCCTCGATGCCGACAACGCCGCCGGTGTGCGCGGCGACCTTCGGCTGGTAGTGCACGACGAGCTCACCGCGCTCGATCGCACCCCGGAGATCTCCGAGGAGCTCGAGCCGGTCGACGGTGTTGCGGTCGTCGTCGACCGAGTACAACCGAACCGAGTTTCGCTCTTCTTTGGCCGAGTAGAGCGCGACGTCAGCACGACGCAGGAGGGTGGACGCGCTGGTTCCGTGCTCAGGCGCCACCGCGACGCCGATGCTCGCGCCGACGTCGATGCGAACGCCGTCCGCCGTCAGGGGAGCCGCCAGGGCTGTCAGCGCCACGTGCGCAGCACGTAGAACCGCATCGGGCTCGGTGTCGGGCACCAGTACCGCAAACTCGTCGCCGCCGAGGCGGCAGACCATCGCGTCATCGCCGAGCGCGGCCGACAACCGCATCGCGGTCGCCTCGATGACCTGGTCCCCGATGTGGTGGCCGAGCGTGTCGTTGATCTCTTTGAAGTGGTCGAGGTCGACGATCATCAGCGCCGTCGACGAGCCGGTCATCGAAGCCTTCGCGAGCATCGCGGTAACGGTGCGATGAAACATCGTCCGGTTGGGCAGCCCCGTCAGTGAGTCATGCAACGACTCCTCTTCACGCTGGATCGCGAGCTTCGCACTCTTGTGCACGGCGGCGATCGGCAGGACGAGCAGCGGGAGTGCTACGGCGGAAAAGTCCACGGCGATGACCAGCACCGGCGCCAGGGCGAGCAACACACCCGACGTCGACAGGTGGTAGCGCAAGTCCATCGGCATCCGGCGCAGGGGGTCTTCGCCCAACGACAGCGCAATGACCACGGTGGTGATCGCGTGGTTGACGACGAAGAACACGGCGGCCGCGGCCAGGGCAGCGCCGATCTCGCGCGCCCGCAACGCGTGATTGTCTTGGAAGAATCGACGGCCAGTCATCGCGGAATAGGCGAGTCGAGACGCCGTCAAGGTGATGATGTATTGGGCCTGATTGAAGACTATTCTGCGCAGGTCTTTGCGCTGTCGCACGTCGTCGAGGAGCGTCGCGATCGCCTGCGCGCCAACAGCGGCGATGAGTGGCCCCATCAAGACGAGGGCGAGACTGAACGAACTGGAGATGGTGACCTCGTCGAGGCTGCCGTCCCCGTGCGAGATCCGGATCGGTCGTAACTCACCGATGATGAGCACCGTCGCCAACACGACAACAGGCAGCAACGCCATCTGCAAACCATCGTGGATTGCGCTGTAGACCAAGCTCGCCAGTAGGAGGGCAGCAACGAGGACCGCGCCACCGATATAAATATCGAGTCTGCGGCGGATCGTCATGGTGGCGCTGCCCTCCTCACGGGCGTCGTGCATCGTCAAATCGAACGACTGTTACCGGCGTCCGGGTCGGCCATTAACGCCACTCGTGCTTTAACGCCACTTGTGGCCGGCGCCGAGGACCCCGCTGAGGGCTGCCTTCATCCTTCAGCTCCTCTCCGATAGCGGCTGCGATGAGCCACTACCACTTCCAACCGGCACCGACGACGGCAACGAGGGCCACCAACGACGTGGCGGACCCGAGGACACGACCGAACAGGCGTGAACGCGACATATCAAACCTCCCCACAACTACCCAGGCGCCCCGGCGTATCCGCGGCAAACCACCCTGATGAAGATTGATCGGCTCTTGGACATCGCCACCCCATCGGCCACCGGAGGGAACCGGCTTCACCCATTTGCTAAGCCCAACTGCCCGGTTGCCCGGTTGCGCCACGCGGCGAGCGCTGCCGAGCCGATGAATCGTTAGCGGCGGACCATCGCCAGCTGGGGAGACAGCCAGAACGGCGGGAAGTAGCCGGCCGTGTTCGACAGCGGCAGTACTTCCTCGTGTAGCTCGATCCCAAAAACCCGAGACAACATGGCTCGGCGCGCCTGCATGCGATCCCACATGTCGGGGTAGCGCCACGCAAGATCGTCGCGCAATGCGGAATCCGCCAGCACAACGCCGTCCTCGATTTGGGCCGTGTGGTAGGCGCTACCGGTAATCGGGATGATGTCGAGCTGAATGGCGTTGCCCGACTTGAACACGACCGGCGAGCCGGGCGCGACGGGCGACGACGGCCACTCGTCGAGGTGGATGAAGTGGCCGGGGTTGAGGTAGATGCCGTAGAACGGGTCGCCGATGCGGCTGTCAGTCACGTCGAAAAGTTCGCCCGCGGTGAGTCCGATGCGAATCGTCGAGTACCACGCGGCGGCGGTCGCGTAGTACGGGGCGGCCATCCGCTGGAGGTAGTCAGACGCGGCGGCGGGAAGCTCCGAAGCATCAGAGACGAGGAACCCGGCGCGCGCAGTGTTGCCGCCCCAATAGCCGAGCCCGGTACAGACCGGGTCGCCCACCTCGAGCACCCGATCACCGGCGCTCGCAACTCCGTACACCGCGTTCGGCCCACTGAGCATCGTCGGGTGATAACTGAACGGCAGCAGGATCGGGTTCATCAGTTGTGTTGCTTCAAGTTCCGTCATGCCGGCGCGCACACCGAACAGCAGCCGGCGCACCGCCTCCGACGCATGGCTCGCACCGAACTCGAACGCGGCGATCTGGTCGACCTCGTTGTCGATGCGCAACCCGCGGTCGGGGCTCATCAAAATGTCGGTCGCGTTCTCGACCTCGGGCACGAGGGCGGCGACCTCAGTGACAATGAAATGCGGGACGTCGATCCAGTGCGACACCGTGCCTGTCCAGAACTTCCAACCGATCAAGCCAACCCGCCGAACGGCGGGCACCACAATGCCAGCAGTACGCAGGACGTCGGCCAGCGCGACGTCGCCGGGATCGGGCTGTCCGATCAAGCTGAACTTGGCCACCCGCACGACGTCAATCGGGTACGGCACCACCCGCGCCCACGCGACATTTTCGTTGCCGACAACCAACGTCGGGGTGCGGCCCGGGACGAGGATGAACAGCGACTCTTCCCAGCGCGGGTCGAAGCCGGTGAGGTAGGACGTGTTCGCGAAATGCTCGCGATCGCCGTAAACCACGACCGCGTCGAGTTTGCGTTCGGCCATCGTCGCCAACAGCGCATCGACGCGATGCACGTAGGTGGCGGTCGGGATTACCGGCTTCACCCGCGGCAGCTCGAACTGCGGCAACTCGATCTCGGTGAGCGCAACGCCCCAGTCGGTGGTCATGCCCGTCACGGTATCGCCGGGCAACCTGGGGGCGAGGTGGCAGGCCCGCTAGGCGCTAGCCCGCCGTCTTGTCGTAGGACCATCGGCGGCCCCGCGCGCGGCCTGAGGATTTGCGGCGGCGAGCGATCACGTCGGCGGACCGGAGTAGCATCCGCTGGCTATGGCAATGCCGGCCCAGCCGCCGACCCGCGACGACCGAGTTCTGCGGTCGACCAAAGTCGTGGCCGCGTTCATCATGCCGTTCCTCATCGTGGCCTTCGTGGTGTTGTACCCGTGGCCGAGCGATGTCAGCCGGCTCTTCGCCTGGGCGATCAAACCGTCGATCTCGCCGATGATTCTCGGCTCGGTCTACATCGGCGGTGCGTACTTCTTCTTTCGGGTGCTGCGCGCCGCGCAGTGGCACACGGTCGCCGGCGGGTTCCTTCCGGTCGGCACGTTCGCCAGCCTGATGGGCATCACCACGATCGTGCATTGGAACCGCTTTATCCACGACCGCCTGGCGTTCTGGCTTTGGGCCGGCCTTTACTTTACGACGCCCCTCGTCGTGTTCGCCGTGTTCGTGCACAACCAAAAGCACTACAAGACAGATGCGGACGGCGAGGTGCTCATGCCGCGACTCGCCGCTCTCATCATCGGGGTCGGCGGAGCCTGCGCGGTGCTGATGAGTGCGTTCCTGTACCTGTTCCCCCAGCACGCGATCGACATCTGGCCGTGGAAACTCACCCCACTTACCGCACGTATGTTGAGTGCGATTTTCGCACTGGGTCTCGCCGGGCTCGGTGGGTTCCGCGAGCGCCGGTGGTCAGCCGCGCGGATTCTGCTCCAGGTCGCCGGCATCATGCTGGCCTTGATTTTGATCGCCGGCATCCGCGCGCACACCGAGTTCGACAGCTCCCGCCCGCTCACCTGGCTGTTCGCGATCGGCTTCGGCGCCACCGTTATTGCCGGTGTGGCGCTCTACCTGCGCATGGAGTCACGCGCCCGCCTTCAATCAGCCACATCGGTGCCGCTCGACACCGTCGCGTAACGCCGTGAACGACGCCACCAGCGCAAGGCGCTCTTGGGCGAGCAGTGGGTCTGCCAGATCGCAGCCGGCGGCGACCCACGCGTCAGACAGATCCATCGCGTCGGCCCGCAAGCGGGCAGCTTCGCGCATGGTGCCCGACGGCACTTCGTAGACGAAGGAGTAGAGAGCGTCGAGGGCGTCGACCAACTGCTCGACGTCCACGGTGTTTTCTCTTTGGTGCAGGCGATGCACCCGCCACCACTCCACCTCCAACGATGCCGCGCGGGCGGGGTCGAACGAACCCCAACCCGATTCGCAGACCAGTGCGTAGAAGCGGCGCATGTAGTCGCGCGCGACATCGGGGTCGTTGTCAGGGACCGGCGCCCACGCCCGATTCGCTTGCAGCACGTACCAGGCGCCGCGCAAGGTGCGGGCGCGGTTCATGCCGAATCCGGCAGCCACCATGCCGATCGCCGAGCGGAGGAAACTCGCCCACTCGTGGCGATAGTAGGCAGCCCACGCGTCGCACTCGTTCTGGCCGATGCGAACGGGGTCGAACGAGGCTTGCCTCGGGGCCTCGGTTCGTTGTTTCATCGTTACCTCCTACTCCCGGTCGCGAAGGGGTGAGCGGTCGCATGGTTCAGTCAGCGATCGTTGCCGAGGTCGTGGCCCAGATGCAACAGCGTCTCGACACGTTGCCCGACGCGCTGGCGTATCGCAAAGCGTTTCTCGGGACCTACATGCGCACCACCGAGGCAGTGGGTGCGGCGGTCGACGGCGGCTCGTTCGAAGATCCGGAGTGGGTCGAGCGGTGGGACGTCGCGTTCGCCGAGTTCTACCTAAAGGCGCACGACGCCGACCTGGGTTCTGATGACGCTCGGGTACCGCGGCCGTGGCGGCTCGCGTTCGACGCCCCGCCCGAGTTACCGGCACTGCGACACATCTTGCTCGGCATCAACGCGCACGTGAACTACGACCTCCCGCAAGCGATGCTCGCGGTGATCAGCGTCAACGACTTCGACGACGAGATTTTGATCGGACGACGCAAGCGCGACCACGAGCGCATCGACAAGGTACTCGCCGGTCGGGTCGGCGCAGAAGAAGACAACCTCAGCGCCGACCAGACTCGGCTCGACAAACTCCTCGCACCGCTCAACAGGCTCGGGTCGAAGCGATTTTTGCGCGAGGCACGGCAAAAGGTGTGGCTTAACGTGGGCGAACTGCACGCGGCTCGCTTGGTCAGCGATGACGCCTATCGGGTGCGGTTGGCTGAGCTTGAGGTGCTCAGTGCAGCCCGCATCGCGGATCTTCTTGCGCCAGGCCAAGTGCTGCTGCGCCTTGCGGTGGCCGGCTTCGGCGTCGTCCTGCCACCGCCCTAGCGGTTCGCGAGCACGCCGAGACCGTGCGCCTGGCCGATCTTGCCAGCCTCCACCCGGCCACTAACGGTGAGCTTGCGCAGCACGTTCGACACGTGCACGCTCACCGTCTTCTTGCTGATGAAGAGCGCCTCGCTGATCTCGCGGTCACTTCGCCCGGCCGCAAGCTGGCCGAGAATCTCGACTTCACGCGCTGTGAGGCCAAGGTCGGCGATGGCCTGTGCCTGGGCGGACGGCGCCTCGGCGGCACCATCCTCGAGCTCGAGCCGGCCTCGTTGCGCGAGTCTCACGATGCGGGCCGACAGCGGCTCGGCGCCGAGCTCACGACTGATGCCCCAAGCGCGATTGAGGCTGTCTGTCGCGCGGCCGCGCGAGGCTTTGCTCTCGAGCACGGCCTCAGCTTCGCGCCATCTGCAGTAGGCCTCCGGGTAACGCTCATGGGCGGCTTCCCAGCGCCGGGCCGCCGTTGCCCAAAGGTCGGCACCGGAGCGGTCGAGCCGCGATCGTTCGGCAACCGTCTGCGCACTGGCGGCGACGGTTCGCAGGGTCGGCGCGCCACCGCGCTCCTCGCGCGCGACGATGCTGGCCTCAACGGTCGCGATCATCTCGTCGGAGCGGCGCCGCAATGCGTCAGCATCGATCGAACGACCGTGTGCTCGCGCCTCCTCGTACTGATCGGCGACGGCGCGCGCAGTCCACATACAAAGCTCAGCAAGCAACGTATCGTCGTCTGTGCGCACGACGAGAGCGAGAGCGTGTTCGAGTCGTGCGCGGGCGTCGCCAGGACGCTCGCGTTCGAGGTCGAGCTCGGCGGCGAGGCCATCAATCGTCCCCGTCACCTGCACGTCGTCGAGCAACGCCATCATCCCGTGCGCTGTCGCAATCATCTGCTCGGCGGCATCGAAGCGGCCCTGTCGGATCATGACGGGAGCCGGCAAGGTCCACGGCCCGTGTAAACAGACCCCGTTCGCTTGGGTGCCGAGCTGGGCGAGCACCTGCTGGGCCTCGGCATAGCGACCCACGCGCACAAGTGCTTCGACTCCATTTCCGGCGGCAGCATTGAGCCGCACACCCCACAGTTGTTCACCGACTGCCGCACTGTCGAACATGATCGACGCCGCGTCTTCGAGTCGGCCGGCGTCAAGCAGCATCGCCGCCAGGTTTCCGTATGCGCGGTTCAAGTCTTCTGGACTGGCGAGCTCTTCGGCGATGGCCAACGACTCGCGAATGAGCCCGACGCCTTCGTCGACGAGCCCCAGACTGCCCACGCAGCAGCCCAACGTGTTGAGCGCATTCCCTTCCACGTGGCGCGCGCCAGCTTCCCGCGCGGCCGCGATCGCTTCGCGGGCCACGTCAGCCCCCTCGGACAGCCGCGACATCAGCATGTGACTACGGGCCAGCTCCGCAAGTAACCGGGCTCGTTCGACCGACGGCACATCGGCAGGGATCAACCGCATCGCCATGCCGTAGGCGTCGAAGGCCGCCGCCGAATTGCCGACGCCCCACATGTTGCGGCCGAGCAATGTGTGACAACGCGCCGCGACGATCGGCTCCGCCGTCTCATCAACTGCGTCGATCGCCGCCTGGGCGAGCTCGACGGCCCGCTCATTCGCACCGGCGAGGTAGGCGACGTCGGCGGCCTTCTCCAGCAGCAATGCCGTGGTGCTGCCGGCCGCTGCCGTCGCGTCGGGAACTCGGCGATCGGCCAGCAGCGCGTGTTCGAGAAAGGTGAGTGCTTCGGGAAAGGCGAAGATCGCGATGGCGGCGTCCGCTGCTTGCATCGACGGCTTGAGCGCCGATGCCCACTCACCAGCCGCCCACCAGTGCGACGCGAGCTCGGCGACGCGATGCCCGGGCGTGCTTGGTCCGAGAGACGGGTCAGCGGTGAGCGCAAGGGCGATGCTGCGATGCAAGCGAGCGCGCCGCGCCGGCAGCAGTGCGGCCTGCACCGCCTCGCGGATCAGGGCGTGCCGGAATCGGTACCCCGACACAGAATCGTCGACGACCAGGATGTTCTTGTCGATCGTCTCCCCGATCAGGGTGTCGAGAGTGTCAGCGTCCAACCCCGCGGCCTCGGCGAGCAAACCGTGATCGACGACCGCGCCAGCGACGGCAACAACCGCGAGGAGGTTCTGAGCCTGCTCGGGCAACAGTTTGACGCGGTTGTTGATAACACCCTGCAAGGCGGTAGGCAGCGAGGATGTCTCGTCGCCAGCGAGGAGTTCTTCGGCGAAGAACGGGTTGCCTAGAGAGCGGGTCCACACCGATTCAAGACGGGTCGGATTCGGCGGCCCACCAAGGGTGTCGGCCATCAGCGTGGCCAGCTCGAAGCGGTCGAGCGGCCCGAGAACGAGTTGCGTCACGCGCGGGTGTCGACCGAGTTCGGCAAACCAGGTCGTCAGCGGATGATCGTGCCCGAGCTCGTCGGTGCGGTAGGTGCCCACGATGAGAACGCGCGCATCGCCGAGGTTGCGGACCAGGAAGTCGAACAGTTGACTGCTGGCAGAATCGACCCAGTGCAAGTCTTCGAAGACCAATACGACGGGCAACTTCTGGGCGAGCTCGATCAGTGACTGGAGGATCGACTCGAAGAACACTGTCTTGGCGAACGGACCCACGACCACTGCGGGCGACGAGTCGCCGGATTCGGCGGTTGTTGCGCTCGGCTGCCCGCTGTCGCCGTCCAGCGCATGAAGCAGTTGGGTGGACGCCGGCGGGTGGCCGAGCTGCGCATCGATAACGCGCAGAATTCCCATGACAGGGGCGTAGGCCAGCCCGCCGTCGGCCGGCACGCACATACCGGTCGCCACCACGGCACCACCGAGCCGCGCCCGATCGCCGAACTCCTCGACCAGACGCGACTTGCCGATGCCCGCGTCGCCACCGACGAGCACGGCAAGCGCCCGGCCACCCGACACCTCGTCGAATGCGGCGCCGAGACGATCAAGTTCGGCGGCCCGCCCGACGAGGTTGCGAGACGTGCTGGAGTTTGCCGCACCTGGGCCACGAGCGAGGTCGATGACCCGGTCTCGTACCAGCTGGGTTGCGGCCCGGCTCGAGTCGGCGACGGTCATCTACCCGGTCCTTTCTGCCTCATCGTCACGGTGTCGAGCTGCTCAGCAGCCGACGTGGGGCCGGCAAATGGTGCGCGCGACGTCGGGCTGGTCGTTCTGCACTGCCGCCGGGCGGATGCTCGTCGTTGACGATGCACTGTGTCCTATAGTCGCGCGGCCGAGCGTGAAGGACAACGCCACCAGCGCAACCGCGGCGAGGAAGACGAAGACGATGCGGGTCCAGTTGACGACGCGGTTCGGGGTGATCTCGACCGATTCGAAGGTGGTCATGTGATTCCTCCTGGTTCGCGGCCCGACTCTGCGGGCTTTCGCCACCGGGTTGGTGGCATGGCTCCACGATGGGCGGTCCCGAGTGGGGTCCACATCGGGAACCCGCCTCAGATTCGGCGTTGGGGCTCCCTACCTTTGGACGGAAATAGGGACCGGCCCTTCGATCAATAGGGAGCGGCTCCCGATGCGGGGCGATTGCGATTCGTGGTGTGCTAACACTGCGGGCATCGTGCCCGGTTCGGCCCCAGGAGAGGAACACCGAAATGCCGCTGTTCATGGATATGCACAGCTTGGATGGCCCCGTGACCCTCGAAGACGTCGCGAACGCGCATGCCGCCGACCTGAAGACCCAGGGCGCTCACGGCGTTGAGTACCTGCGCTACTGGGTTGACGAGGCCCACGGCAAGATCTTCTGCCTAGTCGAGGCGCCCTCGGCCGAAGCAGCCTCAACGGTGCATCGCGAGGCGCACGGTCTCGTGGCCACCGAGGTCTTCCCGGTGGCCGAAGGCGCGTGACGGCGCTTTCGTCCGGTGCTTTTTGCGATGCTTTGCTCTGAGCCGCTAGTGACTCAGAGCAAAGCGTCGACGAAGGCCGGACCCCGGTCAGCGGGCGATGACGCTACAGGTGCTCGCCGTCCGCGTGTACCGATCTGGATCGCACGCACGATGACCGTGATGAGCAAGACCCAGATGGCCAGGCTGATCAGCGTGGCGACGGCAGTTGCGCCGCCACCCGAGACTTCCTGAAAGAACGCGCCCGAGCTGTCGAAGATCATGTGCACAACGATGAGCGGCGTGATGCGCCGCGTTCGGCGAAACAGCCAGATCGCGGCGGCAGCCCACAGCGCGAACATGACGACACCCGGACCGTAGTAGATGTGGTAGCTCAGGCGGATCGTGATACCGACCACGTAGATAACCCAGGCCGGAGTGCGAGCCTGCTCAAGCGCTGTCACGAAGAGCGCCACGACGACCAGCTCTTCAATAATGCCAGCGTTTATCGCGTGCGGGACTTCGTACAACAGATTCCAGGCATCGACACCGTCATAGGGATAGTGCGCACTCGGACTGACCAGAGTGAGCAACGCACCCGACGCCACGATCGCGACGAGAAAGATCAGCCCGATCCCGAGGGCTTGCCAACGGTAAGCGCGATGCGTTCGCCACGTCGGCGACCAGCCAAGGTCGGCGAAACGCAAACCCCGCAACCGCGTGAGCGCACCGACCACAATGATCGCCAAGCCCGCCTCGGTCAGCAGCTGCAATCCCTCGAGCGCGTTATCAGCGATCGAAGCCGAGCCGCTGGTGAGGTTTTGCCCAGCCTCGCTCAGTGCTGCTGCGCCAACGCCGACCCCGAAGAACAGCGCGTAGACGCCGAGCGCCTCGGCCCAGCATCTACGTGCCGAAAAGCGCAAACCGGCCGGACGTCGAGTTGTTGGCGCGGCTGGCAGCATCGACGCACACCAGCCCCGAAAACCCGGACGACGCCGGGGAGGGAGGTCGGGCGTCCAGAACTGCCAGCCATAAGGTGCCGGCGGCCACGACGGGTCGGGCTGCCAGTAGGGGTGCGGCGTCCAGCCGGCGGGCGGCTGCGGCCACCCCGGCGGCGAAAACCAGCGCATGAGTTTCCCCGTTTCCGTTCAAGCACGCGCGCGAGTTTCTGCGCCCTACGAACAACGTCGGCGCATCTCCTCCCTAGCTGAAATGGCTCTGCGACGTAACGATCTGCCTATCAGGCCGCCCAACCGTCGCTGATCACATCAGCTCATCTCCGTAGGACGGTTGGCATCGGCGATAAGGGGAACGTTGCCGGTGACCACCTGAACTCCATGATGATCTGGCCCCTGTCAGCGGGTTCCTCAGGTGCTCCACCAGTGCCTTGCGCCGACCAGGCGTAGCGCCGCTGTGCCCGCACAACGGGCTCGGCCGCTATCGCCAGTGTCGTATCCGGGCGCTTGTCGTATCCGGGCCGCGGAGTCCAGAGAGGGCGCACGTCATGGCGAGCGCTACCCGTGAGCAACGAGCCCGCGATGACTGGGAACAGCGAATCTATGGTCGGCTGACCGACACCACCGACGCAGACGTCGGCCTAGCACTGCCCGCACCAGCGAAATTGCGCGCGGAGTCTGGGGTCGGGCACGTTCGGTTGAGCTGGGAGCCCGTGCCGGAAGCTGCCGGCTACCTGATCGAACGCGCCGGCCCGGACGGTCAACCGGGGATTTTGGGCCACGGCGGTAGCGACGTACCTGCGGTGTCGACATCGCTGTTCGCTGACACAGACGTCGACGACGGTACTGACTACAGCTATCGGGTGGCGGCCGTCGCTGGCGCCGAATACCCGGCCTGGAACTGGACCGCGCCGGTCGTCGGCCGCGCCCTCATCGGCGGCGCTGCGGTACCTGTTGTCGCTGTCGCAGTCGACGCAACAGCGGTCGTCGGCCAACTAGACCGCGTGTGGCACATGGTCGGCTCTGAGCGCCTCACTCAGCTTCAGTTCGGTGACGACGGCCACGGCCATCAGATCGGCGCCGAGTTCGCCGACTCGCTGCGCCTCGCACACGACGACCTTGGTGTTACGTATGTGCGCGCCCACGCGGTCCTGCACGACGACAACCATGTGGTGACCCGAGCCGATGACGGCACCCTCGCGTTTGACTTCACCGTGGTCGACGCGCTCTACGACCAGTTGCTCGAGATTGGGCCGCGACCAATCGTCGAGCTGTCGTTCATGCCCGCTGCCATCGCGCGCGATGCGACCCAAACCGTGTTCGGTTACCAAGGCATCATCTCGCCACCCCGCGATTGGGCCGAGTGGTACGACGTCGTGCGGGCGTTGGCTGCGCACCTCGTCGATCGTTACGGCATCGACGAGGTCGAGACCTGGGCGTTCGAGGTGTGGAACGAGCCGAATCTCGTCGTGTTCTGGTCTGGCAGTCAGGACGAGTACCTGCGCCTCTACGACGAATCGGCGCGCGCGGTCAAGAGTGTTGATGACCGCCTGCGCGTCGGCGGTCCGTCGACCGCGGCCAGCGAATGGATTGAGACGCTGACTGCGCACGCTGCCGAGGCTGGTGTGCCACTCGACTTCATCACGACGCATACGTACGGCAACCTGCCGCTCGACACCCGGCCGTCGTTGGAGCGGCACGGGTTCAAGAGCATTCCGGTGTGGTGGACAGAGTGGGGGGTCGGATCCACCCACTTCGGGCCCATTCATGACGGTGTCAGCGGCGCGCCGTTCGTGCTGAGCGGCTTCAAAGCTGTTCAGGGTCGAGTCGATGCGCTTGCCTACTGGGTGATCAGCGACCACTTCGAGGAGTTAGGGCGCCCGCCGACGTTGTTTCACAACGGGTTTGGGCTGCTCACGGTCGGCAACCTTCGCAAGCCGCGTTACTGGGCGGTGCATCTCGCCGCGCACCTCGGCGATGACGTGCTCTCCTGCAAGGTCAGCGGCGATGGCGCTGAGGTGCTCGTGCAGGCTTGGGCGACGAAGCGGGACGACGGCACTGTCGACGTCTTGGTCTGGAACGGCACGATCAACGCCGATCTCATGAACGGCGAGGCGCGGCTCGACCGGCAAGTCACCATCAACATTGGTGGACTCGACCAGCCGATGTACGAGGTCAGGCTCGCGCGCGTCGACGCTACCCATTCGAACATCCTGGCTGGCTATCCATCCGACGTCGCGTGGCCTGGGGCCAAGCTGTGGCAGCAGCTGCAAGCAGCCGATCGCCTCGATGAAGAACAGCTGCCCGACGTCCAGCCTGAAAGCGGCGCCGTCCATCTCGATTTCACCCTGCCGATGCCGGCAGTCGCTCGCATTCGCCTGTCTGCCGCCCGGCAGCTTGCGGGGATAGATGACAGGAGTGCACCGTGAGGCGTCTTTCACAAACGGGTTCACCGTTGCTTCTCGCGGTGGTCGCTGCGGTCGTCGCAACCGGCCTAGTGGCCTGTAAGGGCTCGGCAAACAACGCGTCTTCGAGCAGCGGTGTGAGCGGTGGCGGCACTCTCACGATCCAGGGCGATGCCGGCAACCCGACGCTGGTGGAGAACTTCAACCCGCTGGCATCGGCGGAGATGCACGGGACGTATCTCATCTATGAGCCGCTGGAAATTCCCAGCCCGATCGACGGCACGTACACGCCGTTTCTCGCCACCGGCTACAAATTCACCAACCCGACGACACTCGTCTACACGATCCGCCAGAACGTGAAATGGAGCGACGGCAAGGCTTTCACGCCGGCCGACGTCGTGTTCACCTTCAACCTGCTGAAGAAGTTCCCCGCCCTCGACCTTCAGGGCGTGTGGCAGCAGCTCAGCACGGTCACTGCCTCCGGAAACGACGTCACCGTGACGTTCAAGACACCCAATGTTCCTTTCGCCGGCACGATCGCCCAGACACCGATCGTTCCTGAGCACCTGTGGGCGTCGGTGGCCGATCCGGCGAAGTTCGCCAACACCAAGCCGGTCGGCACCGGCCCGTACACGTTGACCTCGTTCGCCCCGACGCAGTACGCGCTCGCCAAGAACCCGACGTACTGGCAGGCCAGCAAGATCGTGCCCGCGCAGGTGCTGTTCCCTGCACAAGCCAGCAACCAGAGCACCAACCAGCTCGACGTGACGAGTGGCAAGTTCGACTGGGCCTACAACTTCCTGCCCGACGTGCAGAAGACGTTCATCGATCGCGACTCGGCGCACAACGTCTACTGGTTCCCGCCGGGCGGCACGATCGCCCTGTACCTCAACTTGACCAAAGCGCCGTACAGCGATGTCAACTTCCGCAAGGGGCTTTCGCTCTCGCTTGATCGCACCACCATCGAGACCAAGGCCGTGAACGGATACATGGGCGTGGCCAGCTTGTCTGGGCTGATCTTGCCGAACTTGCAAAAGTGGCTCGATCCCTCGCTGCCTGCGAAAGGCGTCGTTGCGCAAGACAAAACGGCGGCCGCCGCAGCCTTCACTCTTGCCGGCTACACGAACACCGGCGGCAAGCTCGTCGACAAGAGCGGCAAACAAGCGGCGATGACGATCGTGATGCCGACGAACTTCAGTGACTGGGTGGCGGCGGCCACCGAAGTGCGCACCGAACTCGGCGCGGCCGGCGTCAAGGTCACCCTTGACCTGCCGCAGTATGCGCAGTACTCGAGTTCGATTCAGGCGGGCACGTTCGACGCTGCGGTCGGCGGCTTCGGCGGAACGGGCAACCCGTACACCGACTTCAACAACGCGCTGAATAGCAGTTTCGCCACCGCGGTCAACACACCCACCTCGAACAACTTCGAGCGGTTCAAGAGCCCCGCAGTCGACCAGGCACTGGCGGCGCTGGCCTCGGCAACAGCCGAACCGGCGCAGCTGAAGGCGACCGAGGCACTTGAGCAGGTCATGTACACCCAAACCCCTGTCGTGCTCATGTACTACGGCGGCAGCTGGGGTTTGTTCTCGACAAAGAACTTCACGGGCTGGCCGTCGGCCGCGCACCCGTACACCCTGCCGACGAACTACAGCAACGCCATGCTCGTCGTGCTCACGCATCTGACCAAGTCATAGCGGCCGCGTTCCGGCGGCAGGAGGTACCCGATGGGTTATGCGCTCCGCAAGGTGGTGCTGTTCTTCATCACACTCTGGGCAGCGATCACGCTCAACTTCATACTGCCCCGACTGATGCCGGGCTCACCGGTTGACGCTGCGCTTGGAAAGCTCGCCTCGTCAGGGGTGCAGATCACCAACGCGCAACGGCAAGCCGTCGAGATCCAGCTCGGCTCCGCGCACGGCAACGTACTCAGTCAGTACGGGCAATACCTGAACGACATCGTGCACTTGCGGTTCGGTCGCTCGTTCTCATTCCCGACCGAGACCGTGACGCACACGATCGCCAAGGCACTGCCGTGGACGTTCGTGCTTGTCGGCGCGACCACCGTCTTCGCGTTCGTCATCGGCACGCTGCTCGGGGTGTACGCCGGCTGGCGGCGGGGCAAGCTCGCCGACTCGACAGTGACGATCGGCGCGACGTTCTTCGCCGCCTTTCCGCCATTCTGGCTCGGGCTGTTGCTGTTGTACGCACTCGCCTACAAGCTCAACTGGTTTGCGATCAAAGGCGGCTACAGCCCAGGTCTGACACCGAATTTCAGCCTGTCATTTCTTTCCGACGCGTTCCAGCACAGCGTGCTTCCGGCACTGACGCTGGCCGTCACCTCGCTGTCGGGCTGGGTATTCGGCATGCGCAACAACATGATCAACATCTTGGGTGAGGATTACGTCACCTTCGCCGAGGCCAACGGGTTGCGCACCCGCACGATCGCGCTGCTCTACGGTGCCCGAAACGCGCTGCTGCCGAACGTCACCGCGTTCGGGCTTTCTCTCGGTGCGGTTGTCGGTGGCTCCATTCTCGTCGAAGGCATCTTCAGTTACCCCGGCCTCGGAAACCTGCTCTATGTCGCCGTGTCGAACCGCGACTTCCCGTTGATGCAGGCGCTCTTCCTCGTCATCACAGTCAGCATGCTGGTCGCGATCTTCGTCGTCGACCTGCTGTACACCCGACTCGACCCGAGGGTTCGCCAATGAGCATTCTCGCGACAGTGCCACCACCCCGGGAGGCGCCCGGTGGTAGCGCCGAGATCACGTTGCGCACCAGCGCCGCATTGCCTGGGCCGGTCCAATTCCTGAGCCGTGCGCTTCGAACCTTGTGGAGCAATGGCAAGGCGCGGCTCGGCCTGACGATCCTCGGTGTCTTCATCCTGATTGCATTGTTCGCACCACTGCTTGCCCCGCATTCGCCGACCGCGACGACGTTTCCGCCCTACCTCAATCCGACAAGCACGAACCTTTTCGGGACGACGGGCAACGGTCAGGACGTCTTCTCGCAGATGCTGTACGGCGCCCGGGTGTCGCTGCTCGTCGGCCTGAGCGCGGGGTTGGCCGCAACGATCGTGGCGGTGACGATCGGCCTGATCGCCGGCTACCGGCCCGGGCCGGTCGATGAGGTGCTCAGTTTCGTCACCAACCTCGCACTGGTCATTCCCGGTATCCCCTTGATGATCATTCTCGCGGCCTACATTCCGAGCCGTTCGGTCTGGACGATCGTCTTTGTCGTCGCGATCACGAGTTGGGCAACCGGTGCACGCGTCGTCCGCAGTCAGGCTTCGACGTTGCGGTCTCGTGAGTTCGTCACCTCCGCCGTCTTTTCGGGTGAACGACTGTTCCGCGTGGTGTTCAGGGAGATCTTGCCGAACATGACGTCGCTGGTGGCCGCGAGCTTCTTCAGCGCAGCTACTGCCGCGGTCATGGCGGAGGCGAGCCTTGAGTTTCTCGGCCTCGGCAATCCGAGCACGGTGAGCTGGGGCACGATCCTCTACTACGCCCAGCAACAGAACGCGCTGCTCACCGGCCAGTGGGTGCTCGTCTTGGCGCCCGGCCTCGCGATCGCGTTGCTGGCACTGTCGTTCACGCTCGTCAACTTCGGCGTCGACGCGCTGTCGAACCCACGACTTCGGGAGAAGTGACGTGCCCATCCTTTCTGCGCAGGGCGTGAACGTGGTGTACGAGCCGAACCGTGGCCAACGCATCTGGTCGGTGCGCGACGTCGACTTGAGTTTCGAGGCCGGCGAGTTCGTCGGTCTCGTCGGTGAATCGGGATGCGGCAAGTCGACGCTCGGCTTTGCGCTCACCCGCATGCTGCGCCCACCGGCTCGCCTCGAGAGCGGTGTCATCACCTTCGACGGCGTCGACATCAGTCGACTGGACGGCGAGGCGCTGCGGGAGCAGCGACGCAACGGCATCGCGCTCGTACTCCAAAGCGGAATGAACGCACTGAATCCGGTGCGCACCATCGAGCACCATTTCGGCGACATCCTGAAGGCCCATGCCCACGCGGGCGAGCACCACGATCGGACCACCATTCGACGTCGCGGTGCCGAGCTCCTTGCGAGCGTCGAGCTCGACGAGAACGTGCTCGGCCGCTACCCGCACGAACTTTCTGGCGGAATGCGCCAGCGCATCGCGATCGCACTTGCGCTTGCGCTCGAACCGCGAGTCATCATCTTCGACGAGCCGACGACCGCCCTCGACGTCATCGTGCAGGCCGCGATTATGAAGACAATCAAAGGGTTGCAACGTGTTCGCGGCTTCACCGCGATTCTGATCAGTCACGACCTGGGCGTGGTGCTCGAAGCAACCGACCGGGTGCTGGTGATGTACGCCGGCCGCATTGTCGAAGACGTGCCGGCGAGCGACCTCCTCGGCGGGCCGCACCACCCGTATACCGAAGCGCTACTGAGCTGCTACGCCGACCCGCGTGCCGACGAGGTGAAGCTCGGCGGCATTCCGGGCTCACCCCCCGACCTGTCGTTGGACGAACCCGGTTGCTCGTTCACGCCACGGTGCCCGCTCGCGGAAGACGTCTGCCGACACATCGAACCGCCGCTCGCACCGCTCGGTCGCGGTCGAGTCGCGTGCCATGTGCGGGCGCCAACCGCTGCCGCAGAAAAGGAGGCATCCGGTGTCAGCTGATATCGCGACCGACGCACTGCCCGACGGCGTGCCGCTGGCATCAACCGACGTGCCCCCGCTCGTCGTCGACCACGTCACTCAGACCTACCGCATTCGCGGGCGCGGTCACCGCAAGATGATCGCGGTTGACGACGTTTCTTTCACGATCGCGCCTGGGGCCGCAGTTGGTCTCGTCGGCGCCAGTGGGAGCGGCAAGACCACCTTGGCCCGGATGATCACCGGCTCGGAACAACCGACGTCGGGATCGATTACGTTTGGCGACATCGCGGTACAGAAGCTTCACGCTAGCGGTCTACGGCGTTACCACCAGCGCGTTCAGATGATCTTCCAGGATCCGTACGGCGCGTTGAATCCCTTGCATACGGTCGAGTACACGATTGCGCGGCCATGCCGGAACTTCCTGGGAATGTCGGCGCAGCAGGCCCATGACCGCGTCTACGAACTGCTCGAAATAGTCGGCCTCACCCCGCCCGAGCAGTTCGCCACCAAGTTGCCGCATCAACTCTCCGGCGGCCAGCGACAGCGCGTGGTGATTGCCCGCGCGCTCGCCTGCGAACCCGACGTGCTCATCGCCGACGAACCGGTGTCGATGCTCGACGTGTCGTTGCGAGCCGGCGTGCTGCGGTTGCTCGCGAAGCTGCGCGCCGAGCGCGGCCTGAGCCTGCTGTACATCACCCACGATCTGCTCAGCGCACGGGTCGTGACCGACGACATCATCGTGCTCAACAAGGGCCGCATCGTCGAGCAAGGTGCCACCAAGAAGGTGCTGCAGCATCCGCAGGATGCCTACACCGTGCAACTCCTCGATGCGATACCGACGCCGCACCGGGCGCCCAGCGCCACGGCAACATCCAAGGCCACGGCACCATCCAGGGTCTCGGCAGCATCCAAGGCCACCCCAGCATGAGGAGACAGACGATGGGTCTGCACCGCCCGCGCGCCTACAGCTCCATCGCCTTGGTTGCCGTGACGACGATTGCGGTCGCGGTCGCCGTCGCGCAGCCCGCGGGCGCGCAGCCGGGTGGTCTGAGTGGGCCGGGTGGTCTCAGTGGGTCAGGCATTTCGGCGGGCGCCGGACTTAGTTTCCAGCAACGCGCCGTCCTGTATGGCATTGCTCGCGATACGTGGTCGTTCTATGCAGGTGATGTCGACCCGACCACGCACCTGCCGCTCGACAACATCGGGCCAGATGGCACGCGCGGTGCGTATACGTCGGCGGCCAACATCGGGGTCTACCTGTGGGCCGTTGTCGCGGCGAACGACCTGCGTCTGATAACCCAGCGGCAGGCCGAATCGCTGGTAAGTGCGACGTTGACGGAGGTCAAGACACTCCAGCGGGCAGACGGGTTTTTGCTGCAGTGGTACGACACGACCACCGGGCACGCGATCCGCAACCCCGGCGACATCGACTGCGCAACCGAGACCACGCCGACGCTCGACAACTGCTCGTTCCTGTCCGCGGTCGACAACGGCTGGTATGCCTCGGGCCTGGTGGTGGCGCGGCAAGCACTGCCAAGGCTGGCTCCGCTGGTCAACAGCCTGATAGCGCCGATGGATTTCTCGATCTTCTATGACAATCGCGCGCAGACGAACT
>Ga0209863_10000252_pt1 | contig 31406 bp, 19 predicted proteins | sample OrgsoiDNA2013046_FD_185796 | JGI IMG/M metagenome (GOLD analysis project Ga0209863, IMG submission 185796) | Permafrost soil microbial communities from the Arctic, to analyse light accelerated degradation of dissolved organic matter (DOM) -... | ecosystem: Environmental > Terrestrial > Soil >...
CCCTAAGACCGAGCGCAAATGATTCTCCTGCGCGTCGGCGGCCGCGCGTTGGGCGTCGGTGAGGTTAGCCCGGGCCACCACCGCGGCCTCGACGCGCGCGAACGGATCGGAGCTGCCCAAGGCCACCGGGGCCGCCTGTTCTTCATTCTGAGGAGTCAGAGGCACAATCGCAGCCGCGTTGCCAGCGCCGCCCGCCAGAGCGATCGCGGATACGCCCTGCTGGCCTTCCTGAAGGGTCTTGTTTTGCAGGTCGCGTGCCTTGGCGAGGTAGGTTTCGCTCTCCTCGGCGCGGCCGGAGTTGGCCAATATGCGTCCGAGATCCACGTAGGCCCGGCGGATTTGGAAGTTTGATCGCGCTTCGTCGGTCCCGGTCAGTGCAATGGCCTTGCGAAACGTTTCCTCTGCGCGTTTCTTATCGTTGGAAGCGTAGGCGTTCAAGCCCATATACAGCCAAGGCTCGGGCCAATCGGGGTTCACCTCGACGGCCGCCTTGAGGTAGCGGTTCGATTCGTCATAGTTTCGTTCGCCGGAAGCGATAAAGCCCAGGATATAGTTGGCCAGATAGTCGTGGGGATAGCGCGCCAGTTCTTTCGAGAATTCCGCCTTGATCTCCGGAGTCGCCTTCCACTCGTTAACGGCCAATTGGGCCAGGGCAAGAAAATAATGGGCATGCGGCGTAGCTGGGTCCAGGGCAACGGCGCGCTGGAATTCGAGCACGGCACCGGGCATATCATTCGCATCGCGGTAAGCCCTTCCGAAAAGGACATGGAGTGAACCGCTATCGCCCGCGCGACGGGCCATTTGCTGAAAGACTTCAGCGGCTCGGCTTTTGTCAGTTGGAGACTTAGTTTGCAGGAGACAAATTCCCAGCGAATAGAGAGTTTCAACATCAGGCGCAATGCGCGTTGCACGATCAAAAGCGTCCACTGCCTTGGCATATTCCTGCTTCTTGATCCAAGCCCGGCCACGAACCAGCAACGCCCGCACATTTTTCGAACCGCTCTCAAGAGCCTTGCCCGATTCCGCAATAGCGTCATCCATGCGATTCGCCTGAAGTTCAGCAATCGCGAGATCGACGCGAGCTTCCGGCTCGTTCTCCATTTCCAGAGAGCGTTGATAAAGTTCAACAGCCTGCGGGTAAGCCGCTTCCAAAAGACGAAGTTGCGCCAGCTCGCGCAAAGCCAGGGCAATCAAACGCTGGTTGGCCGCGGCGACAGCAGAAGGATTACCGGAGTTGCGGGCAGTTTGGGCCGCGGCGATGCGCTTGTTAAGCTCCGCTTCCGCTTCGTTGACCTCAGGCAGGGCAGGCTTTGTGGAGGGCTTCTTATGAGGGACGGTTTGCGCAAAAGTTAGGGGCGTAGCGAGAAATACGAGTCCGAGTGGGGTTCCCACGACGGCCGCGCCGAAAACGCTCCAATAAAACACAGCACCCAGCGTTTTCGACAAGGACATAGGCGCAAAAGTAAACGGCGGAGCCTGATTTCGCAAGCCCCGCCGCTTTTGATTATTTTCTTACTCGAAGTGCCTCAGCCGGTTAGAAGCTGAACCTCAGAGTGTATTGGAGTTCGCGTCCCGGTTGCACAGCATTGGCTTGGCCCCATCCATTTAACGTCAAATTCTGACCGCTGGACTGGCCAGTCACAACGTTATTCGTTGGGCTGCACGCATTCGCTCCGCATTGCAGACCAGTTGCGCTGAAGCCCGTGCCTTCAAGATTGCCGCTCTTGAAGTTCGCATGGTTGAACAAGTTGAAGAAATCCATGCTGAACTTCAAATTGTAGCGTTCTCTGATCTTCCAGTTTTTAGCGAGTTGCATGTCTACGTTGCGCGCGTTCGCCCCGTAACAAGCTCCTCGGCGAGCGGTACCCACCGTGCCCAGAGTGTATCCCGTGAATGTAAACGCCGCGGGGTTTAGGAGCTGATCACCTTTTGAACCCGAATTACAGCTGACTCCGGTTGCATCCGGGCGTTGGTTTTGGCCGAAACCTGTTCCTGTCAACGAGTTCAACTGATAGCAGTTGTTGCGGCCAGGGTGAGTCAAATCACCGCCATCTGCAGGGGTGCAGACACCAGCCCAGCCAACGATTTGTTGCGGGTTGACTTTATTGTTGGCGTCACTCGCTCCGTTCGTGAAGATGCTCAACGAAGCTCCGGACTGGATACTGACGATGCTGTTAAGTTCCCAGCCACCAAAAGCCTGCTGAACAAAGCCGTTGCTGCCGGCAAATTTTGGCAGATCGAGCACCTCGTTGGCTACAAAGATATGTGGCCGATTGATGTTCGTATTGCCCTTGTCGAGGCGAGTATTGCCGGGATTGATGAACGCCTCCTGATTCAAGCCACCTGAGGAGTTGTCTAACTCGACGTCGCCGATCGAGTGCGAGTAGGTATAGGACATCTGGAAGCTAGAGCGACTGCCTGTCCGGGAGCGAAACAGTGCTTGCAACGAGTGATAGCTGGCATGGCCGCCACGAGCGAATTCGCCAATGGTGCCGAAGTTCGCAGCTGGACGGTAGTGATCGATATTCGTGAGACTCGCATTGGCGCCAACTCCACCCAAGAATGCGGTCGTGCCCCAGTCAGACTGGGGTACGCGGTTAAGGTCAGCCATTGAAGTCAGGTGGAGACCAGCATTCCCCACGTAACCGAGTTGCAGCGAAGTATTCCGAGCTAACTGTTGCTCCACTGACAAGTTCCATTGCCAACTATTCGGCACAACGGCGCGCGGATCTTTGGCAGCACTTGGCGACACATTCGGGTTCGCCAAGGGCGTGGCGGCCTCCAAGGTTCGTGTATCGGAAGCATTAATTACAAACGGGGCGTTGCGAGCCAAGCTCTCATCGATACCCACTAATTCCCGCTGATAGAACTGACCAAGGCCCAAGCGAACAGCGGTTTTGCCGTCGCCACGCACATCCCATGCGATACCAATTCGAGGAGCGATCGCATGGTTGTTGTTGTTCACCAGCGCACGATTCGGCCCCGGGGTACCGTTCGATAGTGGGAGCGTTATCCCAAGTGAATTGAGTAAGGTCACTTGGTCTTGGCATGGGTGGGTTCCTGGCACGATTATGATTCCATTGCACGCATCCGCGGGATCCCCAGCAGGGTTGTAATTCGCCAGGCTAAACGACGCCCAGTGATTGTCGGCACCATATGGCTCCCGATAGAACGACCAACGGAACCCATAGCTCAATGTAACGTTGTGGCTAAGCTTCCAGGTATCGCCAAGATACCATTCGAAATCGTGCCATTTCACTTGAGCCAGACCGTTTACGCTGTTTTCGCTAGTGGTAAAGGTTTGACCAGCACCAGTTGTATCAAAAGCCGTATTTAGTCCGGGAACGAGGATATTCGCCAACTGGTTTCCAGTAGAAACCCTCAGATTTCCCCCGGTAGGAATGCCTGGCCGATCTGCGCCCCCATTATTGGATTCAATCTTAGCGTTAGTACTCCAGTATGCGCCCACCTTGTAGAGGTGGTTTCCTTTTACCTTGGAGATGTTGTCCTGAAGGGCATACAGGTCCTCGTGGTTGCCGTAAGGAGCAATAGTCCACATCGTTGCCCCATTACCGTAGGGTTGCAACCCCCCCCAACTTCCACCGCCGTTAATATAGGCGCCGCCTTGCTTCAACTTGTCGGGCCACGCATTTGGAACGGCTGCAGTTGTTTTGCTAACCAGATCCACGGAATTCGGTGAGAGCGTCGTGACGATGGCGTTGTGGCCGTAACCAAACTCAAAGTCGTTGACCATGCTGCTACCGATTTGCGAGGTCAATTTGGCAACCACGCTCTTGGAAGGCTGACTCCAATCCGAGTTCACCGTCGGAAAATTGGAGTCTCCCCAGAACAGATTGGGGTTGGGTCCTGGGCTTTTCCAAGAGTCCTGAGTCCAACGAAATGTAGCGCGGTGCTTCTGGGTAATATCGTAATCTGCTCGACCGTTGAATTCACTCCATGCTGGCTGGGTGCGTTCTGAAAGGAACCAATTTTTCCCGTTGGCGAGAGGAGTGTTAGGGAGCGGGTAGAACTGGGAGAGCAATACGCCTGAGGGATCAGGATTCGCAATCGAAAAAACACTCGACGCGCTCTGCAGTGCGGCGGGCACGTTTGACACATACGTAAACGGGCCTCCGGTCGGTCCAACCCATTGGGCCGTCTGGTTTGCGCCGCATTGATCCGTGGCAACCTTTCCGTCCGACGCCACGGCGTTGGGGCCCGGTGCCGGAGCTGTTGCACCCGAGAAATCCGTGTTGAAGTCTCCGGTACGCTCCAATGCAGTGGGCACGCAGGCACTTGCAGCAACTCCGCGGCGTTCGCGGTTCCATTCTTGGTTCCAGAAAAAGAAGAGCTTGTTCTTAATTACCGGGCCACCGATGTGATAACCAAAGTCATTGCGACGCAATTCTGCCTTCGTCGGGTTTGCATGATTGTTCGAAAACCAGTCGTTAGCGTCCAGTTTGTCGTTACGCCCAGAATAAAAGAATCCGCCGTGAAACTGATTCTCTCCACCCTTGGTCGTGATGCTGATAATGGCACCTGACGCCTGGCCATATTCCGGGCCGTAGGAGTTGCGGACCATCTTGAATTCCGCGATGGCATCAACCGAGGGGTAAACGAGGATGGTGCGCTGCGAACCAACGTCGTTGTTGTTGACGCCGTCCACCAGAAACAGGTTATTGGTATAGGGGTTGCCGTTGACGGAAAAGTCGCTGCCGCCGCCCAAACCCTTATCGGTTCCGTTGAAGCTGTTCGCCGTGGAAACGCCTGGCGATAACGTGACCAAGCCCATGAAGTTCTCGCCGCGCAGCGGCAACTCGCGGACCTGCGTGCCCTCGACGACCTCACCGACAGCCGCGCTGGCGGTTTGCACCTGGACCGCGCTGGCTTCCACGACCATTGTTTCGGTGACGGCGCCGAGTTCCAGCTTGAAATTCGCCGGGGTCGGAGTGGAGGTATGCACTTCCACACCTTTGGACACGGACTCCTTGAAACTGGCCGCCTTCACGTGCACGTCATAGGTTCCGACCGGCAACTGGGCGAATGTGTAAACGCCCTGGTCGCTCGTCGTGGTGGAGTAGGAGGCATTGGTTCCGGTTTCGATTGCGGTTACCGGAGCGGCGGGAACGGCTGCGCCCTGAGGGTCGGTGACTGTTCCGGTAATGGTGCCGGAATATTGCTGCGCCTGCAGCGGCATCGCCAACAAGCAAACACATACGAGCGCGCAAATCGTAAGTTGGGCTACGCCGGTTGAACTCAGTTTCGCAGTCAGAACGTTCATGCTTCCACCCTCCAGATTTTTCTCAGCTCGTCTTGGAGCCAACCACGGAGGTTGGCCGTTGCGGCTCTTTTTTGGCCCGATCACCAAGGTAAGCGCTAAACTCAACGGGTTTAACGTAGTTCTTTTGTACTAACAATTGACGAGTATAGGCAGACTGTTAACGATGTCAAGGTAAAACTGTGGACATTTCACAGAAAATCGTTGTTATTTCATCTTCGATTTTCTACGGAAAATGAAAGAGGCGGAAATACTGAAAATGGGAAGCATGTGAAAACGATTGCTTGCGAGAAAAGGGCCGAATATTGGTGACTGGGGCAGAGAAGTGCATCCGAGCCTGCCGCGGGAAGCATATTGAAAATGGGAGCGTGGAATCCCTACTCGACCTTGCCTCGTCCCTCGACGATCGCTATATAGCGGTCGAGTGGAAGGTTGGTGAAGCGCTCGACGGCGTTGCTCGGCTTGGGCCAGTGTACTTCGATCCAGTCCATTTTCGGACGGCCACCGATTCCCAGTACCATGCGCGGGTCGTGGGAGGACAGGAAGCTACCTCCGCCAACCTTCATTCGTTCCCGTTGCAGATCGCCTGCCTGGTAACGAATGCGCGCGCCAATGGCATCGGGGTTCGCGGTGCGCCCGACGAGGCGCACTCCCAGCCAATGATTTTGCGGGTTGGCCTGGTTGCGCAGCAGCAACGGCGGCGCGTCGTTATTCGAGATCAGCACATCCACCGCCCCATCGTTGTTGAAGTCGCCGATGGCCAGGCCGCGAGCCGCAAAGCGCCTGGAAAAGACAGGGCCGCTTTGCTGGCTTACATTCTTGAATGCTTTTCCTTGATTTTGGAAGAGAAGCAGCGGCTCCCTGTAGGTGATGCGGTTCGAGATCTCATCCACAAGATCGTCGGGAAAGCCATTGGCGAGGATGAGATCCAGGTTGCCGTCGTTGTCGAAATCGAAAAACTTCAATCCCCATCCGCTCAACCAGCGGGTCGCCATGCCGATTCCGGCGGGCATGGCCTGGTCGGTGAAGGTTTCGTCATCATTATTTTCGTAGAGGGAAAAGATTTCCTCATCGATGTTGGCGACAAAAAGGTCCATCCAGCCATCGTGGTTGAAGTCGGCAGCGTCGACCCCCATGCCGGAACGAGCCCGGCCATCGGCGTTGTAGCCAACGTTCGCCGCCAATCCAGCTTCCTCGAAACGCCCGCCGCGATTGATAAACAAGAAGTTGGCTACGGTATCGTTGGAGACGAAAAGGTCCATAAGGCCGTCATTATTGATATCGGCAGCCACGACGCCCCAGGCCTTGCCGAGATGTTCGGCAATACCGGAGGCCTTACTGACGTCCGTGAACGTCCCGTCGCCGTTGTTGTGGAAGAGCCAATTGGGCCGCGGCTCGAAGATTCGCGGAATACAGTAGTGCTGCCGCGCGTCCTTATCCACCCCGCACCCAAGAGTTTTGTTGAACTCCGCGAACTGGCAAACGAACAGGTCCAGCCGCCCATCGTTGTCGTAGTCAAACCAGACCGCGCTCGAACTCCAGCCCGGAGCGGCGACTCCCGCTTTGTCCGTGACGTCCGTGAACGTGCCGTCGCCGTTGTTGTGGTAGAGAATGTTGCGTCCGTATTGCGCTAGGTAAAGGTCGGGGAAGCCGTCGCCATCGTAGTCTCCGACGGCGACGCCCATGCCGTATCCGCCACCGGCCACGCCCGCTTTTTCTGTGACATCCGTGAAAGTGCCATCGCGGTTGTTGCGGTAGAGGGCATTGCGCAACGGGTGGGGAGGATCGTAGAAATCGCATTTGCCGCTGTTGACCAGGTAGATGTCCATCCAGCCGTCGTTGTCGAAGTCGAGGAAGGCGCAGCCGGCACCGCTGGTCTCGGGCAGATATTTCCGCGGGGACTTTCCCGCCGTGTGCACCCAGGTGATTCCGCTGCTCGCAGGAGAAACCTCCTCGAAGGCTGGGGGCGCTTGAGAGGCCCACGACGAAAGGGCTGGGCAGGAAGCTGCGCCGCCGAAGAGTGATAGGCCACGCAAGAAGCGGCGGCGAGAGAACGGATTCGATAAGAATGACAAGGGAGAGAGACGGCAGGCCCAGCGGCCCGACCTCCGTTGGCCGATGATAGCATTCGATCTTTCGCGCCCCGGGCATCCCCCGTTTCGTGTCAACACTCCAACCGGGTAGCAAAACCGTGACCGGCGAGCCTATCCTGAAGGTCGTTGCGCGAGTTCGCGTCGAGGTTGGTTATGGTTCGAAATCTCTTATCTTCGTTCTTCTTGACCCTTTTGATGCTCGCCCCCGTACGGTTCGCCATGCCCCAAACCTCCGATTCCCCGGCGTCGGCTGCGAAACCTCAGCCGGAAACCGTCATCCGTTCCTCCGCGCGGCTTGTACAAATGAGCGTGGTAGTGGAGGACAAGAAAGGCAATCCTGTTTCGGGCCTCAAGCAGGAAGATTTTACCGTTCTGGATGAGGGTCAACCTCAGCGGATCGCTTTCTTCAGCGCGCAAGCTCTGGAAACCGCTCCGCCTGCCGCCCGCCTTCTCCCTCCCAATGTGTGCACCAACCGCTATGACCTGAAGGGAGAACAACCTCCCGGCGCGGTAACGGTCGTGCTCTTTGATGCGCTTAATACATCGCCGGAGGATCAAAGCTACGTGCGCAAGGAAGTCATTCACTTTCTGGAATCCGTCCAGCCGCAGGATCACGTCGCCGTCTACGGCCTTACAACTCAGCTTTTTGTCCTCCACGAATTCACCCGCGATTCGGCGGACCTGGTGGCCGCCGCCCACCGCTTCGCCCCGAAAGAGTTGGCCGCGTTTGACGCTTCTCATACCCCCGACATCGACCTGGTGAGTTCGGGAGCCGATCTGGCATGGAAAGGGCTGCAAGATGCCGTGAATAACGCCAATAGAGAAATCGCCGATCTGCACAATATCAGCCGTGTCGGCACAACCTTGGGTGCGCTGGAGGCAATCGCGAATCATATCTCCGGAATTGCCGGACGCAAGAACCTGGTCTGGATTTCGGGAGGATTTCCGATTCAAATTGGCCTTCCCAGCGTCGGCAAGGCCGGCGGCGGCGGAGTTTCGAATCTTTCGGATCCCAGCACTTCCAACCGCGTTACCCGCGCCGATAGGGAAGTGGGCACCTTCGACGACGAGGCCAAGAACGCAGCGGAATCGTTGAACCGCGCCAATATCGCCGTCTATGCCATCGACGCGAAGGGGGTTGAACTCGATCCCCGTGCCGATCCCTCGCAGCGTGGCGCGCGCTTGACGGATCAGATCAAAGACACATCTGGTTTCAACAGGGAACTGGATTCCCGCGACTCCTCCAAATTGCTGGCCGATCGCACGGGCGGCCTGGCATTCTTCGGCAGCAATGACATTCGCGGAGCCATGCGCAAGGCCTTTGACGACGGACGCTTCGCCTATACCATCGGCTTCTATCCCAGCCACGGGCAATGGGACGGCAAGTTTCGAAAAGTCAAAATTGAGGCGAAAGCAGAGGGCCTCCGCCTTCGCTATCGCGCAGGCTACTACGCGACTCCCGATCGTACAGATTCCAAGAGCGTCATCGCGGAAGCTATGCGGCAGGCGGCGAACAGTCCGCTGGACGCAACCAATCTGAGCATGATCGTGACCGGCAAAGGCGCCGAAAACCCACGCGCTGTCGAGCTTCATATCGGGATCGATCCCAAGCAACTGCTTTTGGTAGATTCAGGCGATCATCGCAAGGGCGCGGTCGACCTGCTCTTCCTGCAGCGGAACGAGGCGGGCACAATTCTGGCGGAAGAGAAGCAGCATGTCGATCTGAATCTGGAGGAGAAGCAGTTCCAATACCTGGCCAAGGCAGCGATGGTGCTGGATCGCCACGTCGCCATCCAGCCGCAAACGGCCGAAATGCGTGTCGTCATTCGGGACGCGGGTTCGGGCACACTGGGTTCGGTCGCCATGCCCGTCAAGGCTTTGTTTCCGGCCAATGCAGGGCCCGCCGGGAAATCCGATTGATCTCTCAGAACGATGGCCGAAACACGACTCAGCGTCCTTTTAACCCGAGGCGGACAGAGGTCCGAGGCTATGTTAGTCTGAGCCTCAACACGGTCCCACGGCCTACCCGTCATGCCCATGCAAAGGCTCCGCTGGCTCCAAGCGTTTACCTTGAGTTTGTGTCTCTCCTGTTCCCATCTGGGTTACGCGCAGGTTTCCGCTGAAGAAAACCAGCCTGCGGATTTCAAGGCCCTGGCAGAATCCGCCGCGGCAGCTCGAGAGGCCGGCAAGGCAGAAAACGCGATCAGCGCCTACCAGCAGGCATTGGCGATTCGCGCTGACTGGGAAGAGGGTTGGTGGTATCTTGGCACCCTGCAATACGATGCCGATCGCCTCAAGGAAGCGGCTCCCGCATTCCAGAAAGTCGTCCAACTCAATCCGGCACAGAATCAAGCCTGGAGCTTCCTAGGTCTTTGCGAATTCGGCGTCGGCGATTATGAGAATGCCCTCACGCATCTGCAAAAGGGCCGGGATCTCGGCCCCATCGACGAGCCTGAACTCGCGCGGGTCGCGCTATACCATCTGGCGTTGTTGCTCAATCGAAACGGTGAATTTACGAAAGCGTCGGCAATCCTTGGCGCTTCCTACACAGAACAGCCCTCGTCTCAGGTCAAAGCCGCTCTCGGACTCGCCCTCCTGCACATTCCTCTGTTGCCGCAAGAGATCGACCCGTCCAAAGATGCGCTGGTTGCCACGGCAGGAGACACCGCGGTGATTTTGGCGCAAGGAGACCAGAACAAAACCCGGCTCTCGTTTCAGAGCCTGTTACACGATTACCCCGAGGCTCCCTATTTGCACTACGCGTATGGCCTGGTTTTGGCGTCAGCGGGTCAGAACGCGGAAGCATTGACCCAACAACGCGAAGAACTAAGAGTCTCGCCGGAGAACGCGCTCGCGCAAATCGAAATCAGCCGGCTCGAACTCGCCTTGCAACATCCGAAGGCCGCCGCGGCCGCCGCATCTGTTCGCCGCGCTGATGCCCTTGCGCCCGAAAAGCCGCTCCGGGACCCTCGGATAATTGAACGCTACGGGCATCACGCGGCCCGCCGGCCCGCCGTTGCCGATGCGAGCGCGGAGCCCTCCGGCGAAGCCTGGAATCAAGCCATGCAGGCTTACGAAGAAAAGCGTTATTCGGACGCAATCTCGGCCCTCAAAACTTTTGTCCAGAACAAACCCTATTTCGGGAGCGCCTGGGCGGTCCTCGGTCTCTGCGAATTTGAGATGAAAGACTACAAGAGCTCTCTTCTCCACCTGGAACGCGGCCAGGACTTCGGTTTTCGAGGAAGCGCGGAATCCGTGCAACTTGCCAGGTACAGGTTGGCGACGCTGCTCACCAGGAACGGCGAATTCGAAAGGTCCCGTGAGCTGCTAGCGCCAGAGTCGAGCACAAGCGCTCGTGCCAAAGAAATCCAGTTCGAGCTAGGGATGACGTTGCTCAGGATCCCACTTCTGCCGGAGGATGTTGAGCCCTCGAAGCGCGAGTTGGTGCAATCCGCAGGCAAGGTCGCCGAGCTTCTCCTCGACAGTAGATATGACGCCGCCCTGCCGGAGTTTCAGACCCTGCTGCGGCAACATCCGTCAGAGCCGTTTCTTCATTATGCTTATGGCACCGCGTTAGCTTCGCTTTCGCAATACGACGAAGCCAAAGTTCAGTTCCGCAGCGAACGCCAAATTTCTCCAAAAAGCGAACTGCCCGATCTACGCGTGGCCGCGATTCAGCTCCGGGTCGGAGAACCGGCTGAGGCTCTGCCCTCAGCCAAGCGCGCGGTGGAACTCGCCCCTGACTCCGCCGAGGCGCATTATATACTCGGGCGATCCTATCTGGAACTCGGGCAAGCAGACCCCGCGCTCACGGAATTGGAAATCGCCGCCAGGAAAGCTCCGGGCAGCCCGGAAGTTCATTTCAATCTTGCAAAAGCCTACGCGAAAACGAAGCACGCAGACAAAGAAGCGGAAGAGCGCGCCATCTTTAATCGGCTGAATGCTCTCGCTGAACAGCAGCGCGGCGCGCGCGGAGATCAGTCGTACAACGGGCCGCGCGATCCCAATAGCCTCCAGAATTCCTCGCCGTGAAACTCCCAATGAAGCCCCAAATAAAAACTTAGACTTGCGCCCGGGCAGACCCGCTTATCGCTATTCCGGATACCCTTCGCCCGCCCGCACGACCCGAATGCGATGGTCGGTGAATTTGTAATGCATCTCGGGCACATCCACCTTCGGCATGTGGCAGGTGACGCAATCCTTCGTGCTCACGGGACAAGACGCCGCTGTGCGACTGGCAGTCTTTTTCTCTCCCGCACCTACGTGGCAGCTCAAGCAGACCTTGTCATACGCCGAGGCATCCGTTTGCAGGGGAGCATGCGGATTGTGACATGCGACGCAGGTCAGCCGGGCATCGCCCTTGCCCCAGCATTTGCTGCTCTCGAGGCGATAGGGCTGCGATTTCGCGGTAGTAACCCCCTTGACGCCGGAGAGCTTCACGTCCCACCAAGTCCCGTGGCACGCCCCGCAGAAGTCGACGGAATCGGCAGGAATCAAGCGAGCCGGGTTGAAGATGAACTCCCCTCCCACCAGCCCCGTGCTGGCGAGAGCGGCTTGCTCTGCGGCAACGTGCTTTCCTCCCGGTCCATGGCAAGCCTCGCAACTGATGCCCAAGATGAGGTTGTGCTCGTCGAATTGCTCCCCGCTGGTCGACGCCGTGCTGTGGCATCCAAAACATCGGCCGACCTCGGAGGCGTTGACGGGGCGATCCATGGCTTCCTCAAGATCCTTTGGTGCGTCCAGGGCCCGGGCCGGCGTGAAGTGTAACGTATCCAGCGTTCCAAAGTAGGTAACGCGAGCCTCGTAAAACTTTCCATCCGCCTTTTTGAACAAGTAAGACTGGCCCACGTGGCCATTGCCAAAGGACCACAGCAGGGGTGCGGTGAGAGTGCGAGTTCCGTCGGTGACGGAGTAGACGCTCTGATGGGCTGAGGTCTTAATTTCATAGTGGTAACGGCCGACGGCGAAGCGCATCTCCGGATGAGAGTGCAGGAGTGTCGAATCGAGGGTCGGCGAATCAAGGGTCGGCGCCAGGGTCTGGGCCATGGCGGTATTCTTTTGCGAGGCTGCCTGCTGGGGGTGGCACGATGCGCAGCGCTCGGCGCCCACGAATTCACTCCTGGAAGCGGCGGGGCGAGTGGGCCAAAACTCCGGCTCCGCCAGGTGGTCGGCGGTGGAGAGTTGCGCGAGAGCGGCGGATAGCAGCAGTACCAAGAGAAGCCCGAGAAGAAGAAAACGCCCGCTCGAGATCCACGCCTGGTCCCGCAAAGGCCTTAGCGCCCAGAACCTCACACACATCTCCTTATATCCATCCCACGCAGTATCTATCCGCGAGCCTTGCGAAAAGTATACGGAAAGCGAGATCGACTCGACCGGATTTGGATTGAACCATGGGAGCGATCGACCCGCCAGACTAGGCATCCTCTAAAATGGGGGCGTAGGATAACCCGCAGACACTTCCGCACAGGCGTAGGTGTAGGCGGAAGTAAGGAGGTTTTATGCTTGGATCACGGCGCCGCTGGTTGACCACTTGGGCCGGGGCAGTTGGAGTGCTCGCGGTCAGTCCGCTGTCTTTCTCCGCACAAATGAGCCCGCAGCCGATTCCGTCCCCCCACGCTCCCAACCAGAACTTCCCGCCAGGCTTGGATGGGCCCGATAACAAACCCCGCACTGACAATAAGAGCGCCGACCCACAAATTCAGAGAGAAATCAGGGGGGATGTTCTGAAGCTTTATGAATTGGCTTCCGAACTCAAAGAACAAGTGGAAAAGAGCGATGCCAGCGCGACATTGTCTTTGTCCGTTGTTAAAACGGCACAGCAAATCGAAAAGCTGGCAAAGCAGATCAAAAACCTGTCCCGCGGCTAACTGCACGGTCTGGCCGTGGGACCCGCCAGCGCGAGCGCGTAAGGCTGTCAAGCATCGCGAATCCGCTGATTCGTCCCACGCGGTGGTGGGGCGGGTGGTCTAAACCAACATGAAAACCACACTTAAATACCGATATCTCCCGGCCCTCCTGCTATTTGCCTGGGGAGCGACTGCGCAGAGTCGCCCCCCCGGGACGGAAGCCCCAGCCTTCACAGCGCAAGGTGCATTCATCGCCATCGTAGTAACAGATCTCGATGCGAGTGTGCATTGGTACGAGTCGAGTCTTGGCCTTCAGGTGGTGAAGCGCGGAAAGTCGCCCCGGGTTCCCGCCGAAACGGTTGTTTTGGGTGGCCACAACCTATTTGTTGAGCTGATTCACCATGACGGCAAACAGTTACCGAGAGCTGATAACGAAGCCTCCGTGCCTCGCCTGCTGAAAGGGGGAGTGATCGTCGGGCAGAAGGACTTCGACGCGGTAGCCGCATTCCTGCGGAAACGCGACATCGAGGCCGGGGTGTTTGAAGATAAAGAAATGGGAGTGCGTTTCTTTTTGTTAAGGGACAACGAGGGGAACCTCATTCAGTTCTTTACTCGAAACCAGTAAGTCTTGGTTGAAAGCATGGTTCAGGGTTTCAGCCCCTGGTGAGGTTAGGTGGAAGGGAACTGGCACGGCAAGGTCGTAATCCTCGAATTCTGGAACTCCTGCTTCGCTCCCTGTGTAGCAGGAGCTAGAGCTGTTTTTTACAATATCTGAACAGGATATGGACGCAACCGAGGCGCACCATGCCAAAGAAGTCCTCGACGTGGTACTCCCAGCGGATCACCAATCGACGAAAAGGATGCAGCCCAGCGAAGAGCCTTTCCACTCGCCAACACCTGCGGTACTGCCGCAACGGGCGACCATCATGTGTGGGTTCCAGGCGCTCTCCGCGATGGGTGCGACCATCTCGATGCCATACGCTCGGCCAGATCGCGAGGCCTGCCGCTTTACTTGGGCACTACGATCCAAACTGTCCCCAGTCCATTGCAAAAGCGGCAGCGCTCTCCCTCTAGAAGTTTTCCTGAACCATGACACTCAACACAGGAGGTAACGATCTGAAATTCCGATTCCGCGGTGCTGGCCTGGCTCTTTGGAACCTCCTTCCTGACTTTGGCTCCGTGATTCTTTCGCAGCCAAGACGCCAGCTTTCCGGCGACTCGTTCCCGGTCCGCGATATTGAGCCGGCTGGATTGGGAAGACCACCAAGCCGGAACGCATCCGTAACAAACGAGCGTGCCAGAATCAAACAGCGCACCGGGATCGGAACAGCGAAAGAATTGCTTGCACTGGGAACAGGGCGCGACACCGAGCAGAGCCAAGGCCCCTATCACGGCCTTTAGATCTTGTTCGAGATTGGACATGGCTTCGAATAGCGAAGCTTCTGGCGGAACGGGTGCGCCGCCGGTTTGCGATAGGTCATAACTGAGTCCTGGTGCCATTTGGTGCTCCTTCTTGCGTAATTTCGCCGACTTGATTTACAGCGGTGTTTCAAGTTGCTTGCGAGCCAAGTTGACAAAGCCCGTAAATCTGCGAGCCAGCTCACCAATTCGACCTGGCTGCCGAAAACGGATCGATTCCCGAGGAATCAGTTCCGAACCGATGCCAAGAGCAACCGCACCCGCCAGAATAAAGTTGGACGCAGTTTGCTGATTCACACCTCCTGCGGCGATCAAGGGCACGTTGGGGAACATGGCCTTGAGCGCCCGGATGTAACTTTCCCCGCGGACTTGCCCGCAGGGCACGACTTTGACGAAATCGGGACCGAGCTTCCACGCTGCAATCACCTCGGTTGGGGTCAGCGTTCCGGGGATGATGACTGCATTGGCCTTCACCGCGAACTTCACCGTCTCGGGATCGAATCCGTCGCTGGTCAAGAACTGGGCCCCAGCGTCCAAGCAGCGGCGCGCCATTTCGGCGTCCAGGACGCTCCCCGCGCCGACCATTACCTCAGGAGCGTTGTGTACGAGGTGAGAAATGACCTTGTAGGCATCGGGCACCGTGCGGGTGACTTCGACAATGGGAATGCCACCGCTGGAAACGGCTTCAGCCGCGAATAAAGCGTCCTCGTGGGAAAACGCGCGCACCGAGGGAATGATCCCAATTTCCTCGATCCGGTCTCGAACTTCTTGCTTGGTCACAGCTCTGGCTCCTTTGGAGATTGCGCCTTCGATCCAGCGACCGTTCCACAAGTCATGGCCAGACTCTTCATGGCAAAGCCCTCACGCCCACGGCTTCCCGCAGTTGCTCTAAAGCCAGCAGATAAGACGCGAGTGCTTGCCGGTAGGCGAGCTGTGTCGAGCGATAGCTGCGTTCGGCATCGAGAAAATCCAGCAGGCTTGCCGCCCCACGCTTGTAGGCGTAGTCACTGATGTCGCGGTCTTTTTGCGCCACATCGAGATAACCAGAGCGGTAGAGAGTGACGACCCTGTCGTTCGTCCGCAGGCCCTCATAGGCATCACGAACATCCGTCAGAGCTTGACCGTTGGTCGCTTTCTCTTGTTCCTGTGCTTGCGTAATGGCAAAACCAGCGCGTGCGATTTCGCCCTGATTGCGGTTAAAGATTGGCAGCGGAATGCTGGCGTAGACAGTAGCCGTATTGATTGCGTTGACGTGGGAGTAGTTGCCCTGGACGGTGACGTCGGGCTTGCCGTTCGCCCTCTCCAATTGGAACTGACTCTTAGCAGCGGTGACGCCTTGCTGGGCCGCGCGCAGGTCTGGGCGATTCTGCAAGGCCTTCATTTGAAAGTCTTCCAGATTGCCCTTGAGGGGCTGGTAGGCGAAGGGTCCCACCACGTCGTAGTCGTCGGAAATGGACTCGTATCCGAGTAACTGCCGCAGATCGGAAAGAGCCTGGACCCGGGCGAGTTGCGCCTGCTGGACGTCGGTTTCGAACTGAAGCAATTGGAGTTTGATCTTCAGGAAGTCGTCTTCGCTGATAGCGCCGTTGTTGAAGCGCAGTTCGCCAACGTCGACGGTCTGCTGAAAGCTCTTCAGGTCTTGCTCGGCGAGTTCGAGTGTGGATTCGGCGAACTGCACGTCGACGAACAGACTAGCCACATTGAAGGTGAGACTACGCTCGTTGTCGGCAACCTGGGAGCGGGTCTGCGCGGTGATGTCTTTGGCTGCCTGCGAGCGGTGTTGCCGCTTCTTGCCGCGCTCGATCAGGTAGCTCAGCCCAATATCGCCTTCCGTATTGTTTTTCAGATAATCCCCGATTGGAACACCTGCATATACGTCCGGGTTCTGACGCGAAGGCGAGCCGATTGGCAGGTACTCCCAATCGGTGAACAGAGTTGGGTTGGGACGCAGGTTCGCGGTTGTCTCTTCCGCCTCAACCTGCTGGATTGTGGTTCTGGTGGCCAGAATGTTGTGGTTGTGCTGTACCGCCATTTGAATGGCTTCGTCGAGAGTGATCCTGACAGGCCCCTTCGTTTGTGCGCCCGCCAGCTGCGCGCACAAAATCCAGAACAGCACGGCACCGCCGAGCCAGCGGGACTGCGCTTCCCTTAGCCGAGAGTAAAGAGTCCTAGCCTTCATGCGACTCCTCCGCTTCCGGCAGCTTGTCCTCGTCTCTGGCGATCCACACATACAGGGTTGGCAGCAGAACCAGGCTCATGGCCAGCGCAGCCATCAGGCCGCCGACGATGACGATGGCAAAGGGCCGTTGCGAATCGGAACCGATCGCGTGAGAAAGGGCCGCTGGAACGAGTCCAAACGTTGCGACCAGCATCGTCATCATGATGGGACGAAGCCTGAGCACAGCGCCTTCGACGGCCGCCTCCACAATGGTGTAGCCGCGCGCGCGCAGCTGGTTGATGTATTCCAGCATGATGACTCCCGTCTGCACGGAGACGCCAAATAGCGCGAGGAAGCCGATACCGGAAGACACGCTGAAGTGTGTGCCGGTTAGCAACAGCGCCAGCAATCCGCCAATGGGGGCCATGGTCACGACGGCAAGAATGAGCAGCGCCCATTTCGCCGAGCGGAACATGATGTAGAGCAATATAAAGATGATGAGGACCGTAAGCGGCACGATGACCGCGAGGCGCGCCTGGGCCCGCTTGGCGCTTTCGTACTCTCCCGACCACTCCAGGTGATAGCCGGGTAGAAGTTTGACCTTCTCTGCGATCTGCTTCATCGCCTCTTCGACCGAGCTGTTCAGGTCCCGCCCGCGGACGTTGAACGTCACGCTGACGTAGCGGCTGTTGCCTTCCCGGTAGATGTCGTAAGCACCGTCGCGAACGTCCATCGTGGTGAGTTGCGCCAGTGAGACCCGTTCCCCGGAAGGGGCAAGCAGACGAATGTTGCTGATGGCTTTGGCATCTCTTCGATAAGGCTCCAGGTAGCGCACCACCACGTCGTAGCGTTCGGGCGTACCCGCCGGGAGAACAGTACTTACAGCTTTTCCGCCCACGGCGGTTTCGACCACGTCCTGTATATCGGTGACGTTGATTCCGAAACGCGCCGCTTTTAGCCGGTCGATGGCGAAGTTGAGATTGGGCTGACCGGTGTCGCGATAGAGCTTGACATCGGTGATGCCGGAAACCTTCTGCATGAGGTCCGAGATTTCGTCGCCCTTCTCTTCTATGATCCGCAAGTCGTTCCCGAAGACTTTCAGCGCGAGCTGGCCTTTGGTGCCGGTGAGCGTTTCTCCAACGTTGTCTTCAATCGGTTGGGAAAAATTCCAGGTAGCCCCGGGTAACTTTGCGATCTCGCGATTCATGGTGGCGATGAGTTCTTCTTTGTTTTCGCGAAACACGGGCCGCCACTGCGCTTTGGGCTTGAGGTCAATGAAGTATTCCGTATTCCCGAACCCACCGGTGTCAGTTCCGTCATCCGGCCGGCCGATTTCGGAGATGACCTGCTTGGCTTCTGGAAATGCCGCGAAAATCCGGCGCGCGTCGTTCATAAAGCGCGTGCCTTCGGTCAGGCTTGTACTTTGCGCCAAGGTGCCGCGTGCCCAGATCGAGCCTTCATCCAGGTGAGGCAAGAATTCCGCGCCGATGACTCCGCTGAAACCCAGAAACATCGTGAGCATCAGGCAAGCCACGCCGACGCCGACCGTAATATTGCGATGTCCCACACACCAGCGCAGGCGGCGCCGATAGCTGTCGGTAAGAAACACCAGGACGGGATTGCGCGGTTCGGTCACCCCTTTGCGGAACAATATGCTGGCCAATACCGGGGTCACCAGAATCGAAAACGTCATCGCGCCCAGCAGGGCAAAGGCAACTGTCCAGGCCATGGGCCGGAACAGCCTGCCCTCAATCCGCTGTAGCGTGAAGATGGGCATGTACGCTGTAATGATGATGAGGATGGCGTAGAACACCGGGCGCTGCACTTCGTGCGCGGCCTCGCGGATGGTCTGATCGGGCGTGCTCGCGGTGCGCCCTGAGGTCGTGGAACCATTCTTGCGGTGGCTCATGCGGCGCACGATGTTTTCCACCATGACCACCGCTCCGTCCACCACCATACCGAAGTCCAACGCACCTAGAGAGAGCAAGTTGACGGGAACTTTAGTCAGATCAAGAAGAATCGAAGCAAAGAAAAGAGCGAACGGGATCGTCAACGACACAATAAGCGCCGCGCGCGTATCGAGTAGAAACAGAAAAAGGATGATAGTGACCAGAATCATTCCTTCTCCGAGGTTGTGCAGGACGGTGTCCAGGGTGAAGGCCAGCAGATCGCTGCGGTCGATCATCGGCTCCAGTTTCACACCCGGTGGAAGGCCACCATGGTTGAGTTGTTCGACTTTGACATGAAGGCCTTCCAGCGTCGGCCCAGAGTCGGCGCCCTTGCGCATCATGACCTGCGCGAAGATGACATCGTCGTTGTCCACGATCTTGCCATCATTGCGGCGGATGGCCCTGCCTTCGTGGCCCAGGCGGACCTTCGCCGCTTGGCTTACTTCTGCGATGTCCTTGACGCAAAGGGGCGTCCCGGATTTCGTGGTCAATACAGTCTGCTCGATGTCCTTTACGGTGCCGAAAAGTCCGAGCGCGCGGACGTTCATCTGCTGTGCGCCGGTTTCCACGAAGTTGCCGCCAGCGTTGATATTGTTATTTGCCAGCTGCTGTTCCACCTGGCCAATGTTTAGGCCGTAGGAAACCAGCTTGTTGGGATCCACGCGCACCTGATATTCTCGCGTCGTGCCGCCGAAGGTGCTGACGTCAACAATGTCTGGAACCGACTTGAGTTCCTTGACCACCGTCCAATCTTGGATCGACCTCAGATCCATCACATCGATCTGAGGGTTGGTGCTGCGCAGCACATACCAATAGATCTGTCCCGTCGTACTCCAGTCGGTGCCCATCGAAGGCTGAAGTCCCGGGGGCAAATCAGCCTGAGCCATGCGCTCCAGAACCTTCTGCCGGTTCCAGTCGTTGTCGGAGGCGTCGTCGAAAACCAGCAGTACAAAAGACAAACCGAAGATCGATTCCGAGCGGAGGTGTGTGAGATGAGGAATCCCATTCATCTGGATTTCAATCGGAATCGTGACCTGTTGTTCCACCTCCTCGGCAGCCCTGCCGGGCCATTGCGTGATGATGGTTGCGTAGTTGTCCGCGATATCGGGATAGGCTTCAACCGGCAAATTGTGAAACGAGATCGCACCCCAGCTGAGCGCGAGGATGGCAAGCGCCAGAACTACGAACCGATTGTTGAGAGCGAAATCTACGAGGGCGCGAATCATCTTCTACGTAGTTCCTAATTGGCATACAGCCGTCTCGGTTTCTTCTATTGCTCGATCGTGTGCTCCAGGATCAATGTATTGGCAACCACTTGTTGACCTGGCGCCAATCCTGACTTGATCTCCTGCATGTTGTTAGGCAACGCGTCACCGCTCACCACTTCCACGCGGCGGAATTTCGGACCTGGCGCGGGCGTGTACACCCAATCGCGGTCGTGGATGTGCAGGATCGCGCTGGCTGGAACTTCGGTGTACGTTTCCTTCTTTCGGCGTTGGAACGTGGCGGTGGCGAACATGCCCAGGCGAATCATTCCTGGGTTGGGCACCTCGATGCGCACTTTGGCGGTTCGGATGCTGGGATCGAGGATGGCGCCAATGTTGCCGATATGCCCGATGATGGGCTTGTCTGGATAGGCATTCAGCCGGATTTCCGCTGTTTCGCCAACACTGACGTTGGGAAGATCGTTTTCATAGACATCGCAGATGACCCAAATGTAAGAGAGGTCCGAAATCGTGAAAGGGTTGGAACTTAATGCCTGTACCCCGGCGGCATTGGTGACTTGCTGATCGGTGATGACTCCTGCGATGGGGGCGGAGACCTCAACGACACCGTTGGGCTTATCCGGGTCATTCCCCAACAAACGGAGATGTTCAGCGAAGGTTTCTACGTCCACCTTGGCCTTGTCTTCGGTGTCCTGGGCCACTTGCAGGTCGTTCTGCGAGATAGCGCCGTGGGCGTAGAGTTCCTTCGAGCGCTCCATTTGCGTGTGTGCCAAAGTCTCATCGGCCACAGCTTTGCGGTAATCGGAGAAACCTCCAGCAACATCGTCGCTGCGAATGCTCAGCAGCACCTGTCCTTTCTTAACGGTGTCGCCGAGTCGAGCGTGGATCGCTACCACGCGCCCGGTGGCCAGCGATATAACGGTAACATTGCGGTTGATGTCTGGGTTCACCGTGCCGGTGACAACGAGTCTCGGCGCGGCTGAGTAAGCGGCAGCGGTGGCGAGGGGAAACTGCTCGGGATGATCGACCTCGAACAAGCTGACGTCTATGTCGCCTACAACTGTTACAGGGGGCGGTGCCTCAGCCGCCGCATCGCTGTGCGTGCATCCGCTGAGAAGCAGCAGCGCAGCGCTGACGGTGAGGAAAAGACCAAGTCTCAAACATGTGATCTTCATAGGTTCAGTCAGTCACGGCAAAGACTCACACGCGATTTCCGCAATCCGATAACGCCTACCGCGGAATGGCCAAAAACCCGGGAGTGCCGTTGGCAAATGGCGGCACCGGGGAGAGGCCTTGGGAGCGGCGCCGAACTTAGAACAAGCCCGGCGCTGCTTCCCCATTCACGTTGTACTTTCAGCCGCTAGAACACCGAGGACGCATCGCGCTAAAACTTGACCATGACGGCGAGCCTAAGACTGGCTTCATCTTTCCGAAGATCTGGGGTAAAGCCCGGCACTGGAACGCTAGGTGTACCGGTATTGCCACCCGCAGGTGTGATCCCGCCGTGGCCTGTAAAATACGGAACACTCGCGTGCCGATACCCATACTCTGAGCGGAAAGTGATGTACTGCCTGGGCATGTAGTCCCAGGTGATGGAAGTATCCCAAGCCTTAAACGGATCTCCTGGATTGGCCGTGAAGTAGGGCGTGCCGGAGGTTGCATCCGCGCCGTTAATCGGCGGGACCAACGTCAGGTAACGTCCGGGATTATTGATCTGGCCGCCGCCGATGGTCAGGCCGTATTTGTCTTTGTCAAACCAGAAACGGTTGTAGATCATGTAGCCAATGAAGCTTTGTTTCGGACCGCTGGAACCGTTGCCGTGGCAACTGACTCCGCCGCCGTACTCGCATCCGGCGTCACCGGTCAGGGAGAACGCCATTTTGTCCAGAGTTTTGTTCGGTCTGTCGTAGTACTTCACGGTGATGCTGTCGTCGGTGTGGATGCGGGTCCGCCGCGGGTTGCCCAGGGTATCGGTCCCCATGCCGTAGTTGTTGAACACCAGAGAAACTTTGTCGTTCGGACGGTATAAGATCTGCCCACCAAGGCCCGGGCGGCCGTTGAACCTCCCGTAGGATTGCCATCCGTTAATGAACCACGGCTCAATCTTGAGCTTGTTGGTCGGGAACCACTGCAATCGAACACCGTTGAAGAACCACGGTGTGTTCGAGGACACATACGACGGTTGGTAAGCCCAGTTATCAAAGTTGTAGTAGCTAAAAAGCCCGATGTAGGACACGAAAATTCCAGCGTCTAGGTTGAGGCCGTGGTTTACATTCCAGTGATACCCGCCGTAAGCCTCTGACACATAGCGGTAAGCATTGCGGAGGTCCCATTGGCCGCGCCCGTTGCTGGCATCATTCCGCGGAGTCGTAACCGCAAACATGCCGAACATGGTCAAGACTCGGCCGCGAACATTTTGCCAGTGGAAGTCGCCTCCGAAGCTGATCTGTTCCGCTTGCACTTCGTTCGAACGAAAGATCTCGCTCGATCCGCCAATCGTGTCATCTTTCGGATGATTGAAATCAGAGACATAGTGTGTATCGAATCTGACTTCTGGCGTGAAGAATTTCGAATCCCACACGGCGTCTTTGTTGCGGGGCGTGCCGTTGAGCCAAGTCCAGTCGGCATACGCAAACGGGGTTTCCGTGTCCACTGCGGGAGCGGCTGGTGCTGCGGTGGAAGTCGAGTCTTGGACCGGCGGCGTCGCGGGACTGGGAGTTACCGGCGCGGGCGCCGGATCCGCCGATTTCGCTACAGCATCGACGGAGGCAGGCTTCACTCCTGCCCCACTGGCCTTGAGTTGCATTTCCAGCAGCTCGATGCGCGCCTTCATGGCTTCCAGCTCTCTCGCCACCTCAGGCGCCAATACGTCAGCCGGGGCGGCCGCGGTACTCGGCTGCGGGCTCTTCGTTGTGCCTACATCCGCCGGAGCTCCTTCCGGTGGGTCAGCCAGGACGGCGACCTTCGGCGGCGTTGGAGGTTGTGCCTGGGCGAAACAACGTGGAACGGGCGACACTGCGACGCCGACCATGAGGAGTACAGGGAAGACTACATTTGCTCCAGCTTTGCGCAATAGAGTTTTCATGTTGAGCGGTTTAGATCCCTTTCTATGGAAGCGTGAATGGCGTTGTCGTGGAACAGATTCCTTTCACCAACAAACGCCTTCGTCCAATATCCTTTTCGTCTCCACCCAATTCCATTGCACCGAAGTCAGCGTAAGAACGGTGTAAGAGCGTGGTAAATGTTTCATAAAGATTTGTTTCCTAGGTTCTGGTCCTAATGGTTTCCCATGCGGAACCTTGCCTACGCGCCACAAACGTCGTGGTCGGAAGATAAGGTGCAAGGCATGAAAAAGCCGTGAAGATTACCATCAAATGTTTGACTAGCTCCCATAAGCGATTTCTCTTTTCGGACCACAGCCGCATCGCTACGGGCCATCCTGAACTGTTTCCAGAGCTCGGAAGACATCGGTAACCCCACCCTCCCAGACGTTTATGCCTTTTTCATGTCCGCAGGAATAGCGTGGATTCAGCAGCACAACGCGAAGCGGGACGCTTCGTGTTAGAAGGATGGAACAGATGAAGGCCTTGCGCAGTTTTTCCCGGTTCGCCGTCTCCGTAGCGTTGGCCGCCTCTTTATGCGGATTTGCTTCGGCCGCCAAGACACAGCCCAAGCTCAGCACTAAAGAACTGAAGACTCTATTGGCCACAGCCAAGACACCTTCTGATCACCAGAAGATCGCGGCGTACTATCGCGATCGAGCGCAGCGCCTGAACGCCAAGGCGCAGGAGTTTTCAGCGCAGGCAGCCTTGTACGCGAACCAGCCGGCGACAGTCGAATCCAAGCAGGGGACTTCCTGCCTTTGCCCAAAGCATTTCGAGCATTTCGCGAAACTTTACGCGGCACAGGCGCAGGAATCCGAAATGCTAGCCGCGAAGCACGAAAAGATTGGGCAGGATTACCTGGCCAACAACTCTGAGAAGCAAAAGTAGCGACATGGGGAGGCGGACCTAAGCACGGAGCGTCCGCCTTCTCCTCTGTACGCAGCTTCAATGTTTCACTCGTTAGCTTCAGGCGGCCCCTGCTCACCGTCGGAAGGATTGTGAAAGCGATATCCAACCCACGGATCGGTGAGAATGTACTTGGGCTGCGCCGGCTTGTCCTCAATTTTCTTCCGGAGCATTCGTACATAGGCCCGCAGGTATTCGAGTTCTTCTCCATACTCAGGTCCCCAGATTGTCCGCAAGAGTTTCGCATGCGAGAGCGGCATACCCTGGTTCCGCATCAGCAGGGCGAGCAAATCAAATTCCGTGGGCGTGAGGTGAACTTCCTTGCCCGCTCGTTTCAGCAGGCGCCGGTCGAAATCGATTTCGAGATCTCCCGCCTGGAGTAACGCAATCCCGGCACTCTCCGAGGCGGTGCGCCGAAGGACTGCACGCAGGCGGGCGACCAGGACGCCGAGGCGGAAGGGTTTCGTAATGTAGTCGTCCGCTCCAGCTTCCAGAGCCTGGACCATGTCGCGTTCCGCATCACGAACGGTTACCATGATGATGCCAACTTTCGGCAGGAGTGTACGGATCCGGCCGCAGGCCTCCAGGCCGCCCATGCCAGGCAGGTTGATGTCGAGAAGGATCAAATCGAAAGTGCGCTGAGCCAGGACCTCCAGTGCTTGTTCCGCGCTGGCCACCTCTTCCACGGCGAATCCTCGAGCCGTCAGGGAAGTCTGCAATACCTTGCGCAGAGGAGGTTCATCATCGACCACCAGGAGCTTAACTATCTGAGTCATAATCCTCACTTTGTGAAACCGGTATGGCAAAACGGAACGCTGTTCCGCCGTCGTTGGTGTTTTGATCCAATTCGAGGGTGCCGCCGTGAGCGAGAGCGATCTTGCGGGCGACATAGAGGCCCAGACCCGAGCCCGGGGTAAGTTGCCGCGCACCTGTGCCCCGGTAGAAACGTTCGAAAATGCGAGCTTGCTCCTTGGCAGGGATTGCAGTGCCGCTATTCCACACGCGAACGACGACGGTCTTTTCGACCGGTTCGACCGACACTCGAATCTCAGATTCCGGCTGAGAGTATTTGCACGCGTTGTCCAGCAATTGACCCACGCCCAGCCAAAGCAGCTCCTGATCTCCCATGACTGAGAGCCGGTTGTTATTCGCCAACAACAGGAGCCGCCGATCCGGCCAGCGCGACCAGTGCTGATTCATGATCGACTTCACCACATCCGCGATAACGACCGGCTCCATTTGTGGCTTCACTTCTTGTCTGTCCAGACGGGCCAAGCGCAACAGGCGGGTGGTCAATTGCGAGAGGCGGGAGGCTTCGGACTCAATCGTTTCCGCCAGATCGAGTTGCTCGGGCTGCAAGGTTCGGACTTCACGGAGCCCGTCGGCGGCCGTGAGGATTGTAGCCAGGGGAGTTTTAAATTCGTGCGCCAGGGCGTCCAACAGAGCTCCGCGAAATGCCTCAGTTTCCGTGGCAGCGGCGGCGTAGCTGGCGCGCCGAAATGCGCCGGCACGCTCGATCATGACCACAGCTAGCGCCGCCAACGGCTCAGCCGTCAGCTCGCAGTTGCGGAGACCTTCGAAGCCGATGGCGCCGAAGGTATTCTCCCCGGACCGCAACAGCCGGACTGCCACACCGGTATTGCGATCCTGGAACTCACGCCGGGCAATATAGGCGGTTCGGGTCTTCTCTTCGATGTGGTCGAGAGAAGTGCCTTCGCTCAGCAACGCGGCACTGTCTCCGTCGAAGAAGCAAACGGCGCGCAGGCGGAACTTATCTTTGAATTGCCGCAGCAGATCTGATCCAATCGCTGCTTCGGGTTCCAAGACGAGCAATTGCCGGGCTAGCTCGTACAATCGCGTAGTCTCCTCACTCTGGAGCCTCTCGGATCTCGCCGCGGCGCGCGCCTGCGAGGTCAGCCGGGTGATCACCAGACCAGTGATCAAGAACGCGACGAGGGCGACCGTGTCCGACGAATCGCTAACCCGAAACGAAAAGATTGGGGGAACGAAGAAATAATTCAGGGAGAGGAAGCAAATGACGGAGACGATAGTCGAGGAAAGAAAATCGCCAATGAGTGACTGTAGTACGACAAATAGCAGGTAGACAAAACTGACCGTGGGAAACTCGACGCGCAACGAGTAGCAGATCAAGGTGGCGCCTGCGACCAGCACGGTGACGGGAAGAGTGCGCAACAGGGATCGGCCAATTTCGCCTCGATCCATTGTTTTTGCACCCTGACTTGTGTGGTCCCGTCCGTGCATATCGTGTATCGGGGAACCCGCCCGCTCAACCGTTTGTCCGGAGTCTATACCGCGGAATTCTGGCTAAGGGGCGCTGTGGCAAAGTTTTAGGGTCTTTTTATGAAAGCTTTACGGGTTTCTTACGTTTCGGCTGATTTGCGGCCTCGCCGCGGCGGAAAAGGAAAATCCAGCGCCGGAGTATCTAAGCTCCGGCATCCCATGAGAAAAGGTGCTGCCACTCAGAGCGCAGCCACGCCGCGCTCCAGATTGCGGATACGGATGGCCTCGTCTACCTTGGACAGAAAAATCTTGCCGTCGCCGATTTTGCCGGTCGCTGCGCTCTGGATGATCACGTCGATGGCTGGCGCTACCAACTTGTCGTCCACCACCAATTCCAGTTTCACCTTGGGCAGCAGATCTACGGTGTATTCACGTCCCCGATAGGTTTCCGTGTGGCCCTTCTGCCGCCCATGACCACGCACCTCAAATACCGTCATACCATCGATACCGATTTCCGAGAGCGCTTCTTTCACGGCTTCGAGTTTCGCGGGCTGAACGATCGCTTCGATCTTGGTCATGTTGATCTCCGGATGAAACTGCTGGACTTCGCCTAACGAGCAGACCTCAAGCAGCGTATCAACAATGGCGAGATTGACCGGAAGCTTGTTCAGGCAACCAGAGATACCGCATCCGGCCTGAACATCGAATCCAGAGCGATCTCCAGCAAAGTTCGCGCTTCGCTGGGCAAAGCTGCCATGCGAAACAGGCCGAACTGAATCTGGGGAGGAGTTGGCAGATTGATCCCTTGCGGCCGGGCAAGGTTGTAATTGCGGATTGCCTCAGCCGGTAAAGCTGCCATACCCAATCCTGATTGGGTAGCCGCGAGGAGCGCATCCAGGCTCGCACTCTCGAAGGCGACGCGCCATTCCCATCCCGCTCCGCGCAAAGAACTCAGCATTTCGTCTTGCCAGGAGCATGGACCTTCAAAAAGCACTAGAGGCAGTGCGGCGGACTGAGTGACCTCGAAGTCTTTGCACGCAGCCCATTGCAACGGCACCAGCCACTTCGCAGCGGGTCTTTTTGTCATGAACGCAGGGTCACCAATTGCCAAGTCGAGTTTCCCCGCCTGCAAAAGCGCATCCAGCTTGTCGGGAGCCGTGACCACAACTCGCAATTCCAGATCCTGATGAATGGAACGAAACTGCTTCATGGCGGCTGCGAACCCGATGAGGGCAACCTGTGTGCTCATTCCAAGCGTCACCGGCTTGCGCAGCGTTTCTCCACGCAGGCGCGCCAGCGCTTCCTCGTTCAACTTCACGGCTCGATTGGCATAAGTGATGAGGAGTTCTCCGTGGGATGTCAGTTTGGCCCCGTTCCGGTTGCGGACAAACAATCTGTGCCCAACAATCTTTTCCAGCCGAAACACCTGAGCGCTGACGGCGGGCTGCGTCACGCGGGCTGCAGCGGCAGTTTTCCCCATGCTGCCGTGCTGCACCACGGCAAGAAAGGTCCGTAGAAGGCTTAGTTCCAGGTTTTTGGCTTCCAGGTGCTTTCCGATCGGGGGTGTCTTCGCCACGTCCTTCGCCATGTTTGGCTCCTCGCTCTACGCGGTGGACCGAAAGCAATCGGATCGCCCACCCTAGTGTCTGGACGATAGTCCGGAAGGCATAAAAAAGCCGTGAAGATTGCCCATTAAATATTTGATTGGCTCACATAGAGTCTCTGAATTGGCTGCTTGCCGCGCTTCAGCCGACTGCGTACAAGCTACCTTCGGCTTCGATACTGCGGCCCGAGTGCTAAGTTTGCGTGGGGACCCGTCATTAAACTGCCGGAAGTGGATGGAGTATTATCCGGATGAACACAAAGAGTTAAGAAAACGGAGTGCAGGAATGCCCGAGTCCATTGACTGGCCGCCGCCGCATGCGCCGCGGCGCCGCCGCAGTTTGCTTCTCATTCTTGCCGTTCTTGCCGGAATCTACTTCGGCGGCCGGACCGCGCTGTCCTTCTACGTGGACGAGCTCTGGTTCGGGTCGCTCGGCTACGCGGACGTGTTCTGGAAATCGCTGAGCGTCCAGTGGGGAATCTTTGCGGCTTTCACGGCGGCCACGTTTTTCATTCTGTATGGATCGTTCCGATTTCTCCAGCGAGCGCATCTCGCAGATTTGCCGAGTGGTCACACGATTGTTATCGGCGGACAGCCGCTGAAGCTGCCGGTTGAGCCTGTTCTGCGCGTCATCGCGCTTGTCGCCTCGCTCGTCATAGCCGCTGCCACCGGCGCTGGCATGATGGCGGAGTGGCCAACGCTTGCTCTCTTTTGGTACGCACCCGGCAGCGCCGGTGGCGTGGTGGACCCGATTTTTGGCAAGCCGCTGAACTTCTTTCTGTTCGCCCTGCCCGCGTGGCAGCTCATCGCTGGGTGGCTGCTTACGCTGGCCGTGATCACCTGTGTGCTCGCCGCTTTTTTCGTCTTCATCACGGGTGGAAGCCGTGTGCTGGCCGGGCGTCTCAGCCGCTCCGTTCTCTTACCCTGGCGGGGGCTCTCGATCACGTTCGCGTTCCTGTTGCTGATGGTCGCGGTGCGAGTGTATCTCAGCCGGTTTGAGCGATTGTTCGAGGACCACACGATTTTTGGGGGTGTGACCTACACGGATGCGCACGTCATCCTCACAGGAATGCTCGTTGTCTGCGTGGCGCTGGTTCTCGGTGCCGTGATCGCAGGCGTCAATGCAGTGCGAGAGCCACGCGGGCGCTGGCTGGTCGCGGCGATTCTTCCCGCCGCAGTCTGTTATGTCGCGCTCCAGGCAATCGCGTGGTACGTCAGCAGCTTTATTGTCAAACCGAACGAACTGGTACGCGAGCAGCCCTACATCGCTCACAACATCGAACTGACGCGGCAGGCTTACGGATTCAATCGAATTTCGCAGCGCGAGTTTCCCGCGGAGACGACCGTCGCGGCGGCCGACGCGGCGAACAATCAGGCCACGCTGCAAAACATCCGGCTTTGGGACTGGCGCGCACTTCAGGACACGCTGCGTCAGATTCAGGAAATCCGAACCTACTACGATTTTCCAGACATCGACATTGATCGATATGACGTCGACGGCACGACTCGCGAGGTGATGCTCGCCACGCGTGAGCTGAACGTCGAAAAGCTCCCAGAGAGCAGCCGCAATTGGATTAATGAGAAGCTGATCTACACCCACGGCTACGGAATCACCATGAACCCAGTCAATGGGTTCACGCCCGAGGGACTGCCCACACTGATGCTGAGTAACATGCCAGTCCAGAGCACGGTGCGTGGTCTGGCCGTGACGCGCCCGGAGATTTATTTCGGCGAGTTGACCAACACCGACGTTTATGTAAAGACACGGCAGAAGGAATTCAACTACCCGCAAGGCGCGAGCAACAGCCTAACGTCCTACGAGGGCAGCGGCGGCATCGTTCTCGGCGGCTTCCTGCGCCGCATCGCTATCGCGCTGGATCGTGACGACCTCGCCAAGCTGCCGTTTAGCGATGACGTGAACCAGGATAGCCGTCTGCTGATGCGGCGCAACTTGCGCGATCGCGTCTCGACACTGGTGCCGTTCCTCACCTACGATCCCGATCCCTACATCGTACTCGGAGACGATGGCCGGTTGTCGTGGATCATGGATGGGTTCACGCTTTCAGAAAGCTATCCATATTCGACCCATTATCGTCTCGGTGACGATCTCATTAACTACATGCGGAACAGCGTCAAGGTCGTCATCGACGCCTACGACGGGACGACAACGTTCTACGTGTTTGATACCGAGGATCCGATCATTGCGGCGTACCGGCGAATTTTCCCGAGTCTATTCAAGGATGCGTCCGCGATGCCACCCGGATTGCGCAAACACGTGCGCTATCCGGAAATGTTGCTCAAACTGCAGGCGGAGGCGTACGGCCTGTATCACATGACGGACCCGGAGGCGTTCTACAACCGTGAGGATCTGTGGACGGTCGCCAGCGAAGTGGGCATGGCCGAGGGAGGGACGCAAACAACACAGGCGATGCAGCCGAACTTCGTGCTCATGAAACTGCCCGACGAAACGGGCGAAGAGTTCGTGGAGATTCTGCCTTTCACGCCGGCCAACCGGAACAATCTGATCGGCTGGATCGCCGGGCGCAGCGACGGCGCACAATATGGAACGTCGGTGGTCTACAACTTTCCCAAGACGAAGCTGGTCGATGGACCGTTGCAAATCGAGGCGCGCATCGATCAGAACGCCCAGCTTTCCGGACAATTGACGCTGTGGAATCAGCAAGGCTCGCACGTGCGGCGCGGGGCCTTGCTGGTGATTCCAACCGGGCGCGCGCTATTGTATGCGGAGCCGATCTATCTCCAGGCCGAGCGGAGTCCGATGCCGGAGTTGCGTTTGGTCGTGCTCGCGTTGCAGGATCGGCTGGCCTATGGACCAACCTTCGAGTCGGCGATGGCGGCACTATTTGGCGGAGCGGCCTCGTCCATGACGGCCCCGATCACGAATTCCGCGGCCGCCCCAGCGGAAGGAGTGCGAGGAGCATCGGCATCCAACGGGTTGCCCCAGCCTGCCCCGGATCTCAACGCGCTGATTGCGGAAGCCGCCAAAGATCTAGCCGAATATCAACGCCTGACGGCGGAAGGCAAACTCGGCGAGGCCGGACAGAAGCTGGAAGAGTTGAAGCGCGCGTTAGACAAGCTGAACGCGCGTCAAAAATAGTCAATCTATGTTTGATCCCTGTGCTTTTTGCCCCACAAAGAGAGCCGCCTGCCCCTGAGAGACTTCATTTTCGGAAAGCCTCTGGCCACGTCGCAGGAACGGGCAGAGCAGATTGGGCCCGCAACGGGCATTCCCATCTTTGGCTTGGATGCGCTCAGTTCCGCAGGGTACGGACCGGAAGCAGCTCTCACCATATTGCTTCCTCTCGGGTTGCTGGGCGCGGGCTATATCGTCCCCATCAGTACCAGCATTGTCGTTCTTCTGGCCATCGTTTACTTTTCCTATCTCCAAACGATCAAGGCTTACCCTGCGGGCGGCGGATCCTATACGGTAGCCCACGAGAACCTGGGTGAATCCGCCAGCCTTCTGGCCGCCGCTGCCCTCATGATCGACTACATTCTGACGGCGGCCGTAGGAATCTCGGCCGGGGTGGGCGCGCTGGTCTCGGCCTGGCCGCGGCTGCAG
>Ga0209863_10000253_pt1 | contig 31380 bp, 31 predicted proteins | sample OrgsoiDNA2013046_FD_185796 | JGI IMG/M metagenome (GOLD analysis project Ga0209863, IMG submission 185796) | Permafrost soil microbial communities from the Arctic, to analyse light accelerated degradation of dissolved organic matter (DOM) -... | ecosystem: Environmental > Terrestrial > Soil >...
AACGTCTCTCCTAGCTAGAGTGTTTCGCCGGGTGAAGGCTGCCGATACATGAACGCCTTCGACTGAACCAGGGTCGCCACCAGATCGCGGATCGAGAACCCCGTCGTGGCGGCAGCTTTCTGGTACGCGATCGACATTGAACCGGACTCCGCCGCCGTCTCGGGCCGCCCCAAAATGAAGCGCGTCCATTGACGATCGACGCAGGTCTGCGCCTCCGCGGTCTGCGCAAGTTGATTCGACAGATCGAGCACGTTCTGGAAGGTGATGATGGCGTTCGCGGGTGTCACGAAGGTTCCGGTGGCGTCCACGGCCACGTTCGCGTCGGTGGTCCGATAGGCGCCGATGCCGTCGTAGTTTTCCAGCGAGAACCCGGGCGGGTCGAAGAGACTGTGGCAACCGGCGGCACAGGCGGACATGCCGTGGGCCGCGTACGATTGGCGTGTCGTCCCGTTCGCAATGAAGTTGACCGCCGGTCCGTTGGCGGACGGCGGACCAATGGTTCCGCAGAGCACCCTGAGATAGATCGAAAGACCTCGGTAGACGGGGTTGTCGGCTCCATTGTTGGCGAGCGTCGCCAGGAAGGCCGTCTGGGTGAAGATGCCGCCCCGCTTGGTCGGATCGAGCGCGACCTTGGCGAAACCGGTCGCCGGTCCAGCTACCCCGTAGATGACCCCGAGGTCGTGGTTCACGAAGGTGTAGGGAGCGGTAAAGAGCGCCTGCAAAGTGCCGTCGCCTGTGTAGACCGACGACACGAAGTCGGCGAATTCCGTCTGGATGCCCTGCGCGACCGCCGCCGTGAACAGCGCGCTCGTTTTGGTGAGCGGCTGGGTCAGGTCCCGTCCCTGACTGCCGAAGTTGAAGAGCCATTGCTCGTGGAAATTGAAGAGCCCGTTGGAGGCGCGCGAATCCGCCAGCATCCGGGTGACCTGGGTCGTGACCTGGGCGACGGTCGTCAGCTGGCCGGCCTGCGCCGCTTGCAAGAGCGTGTCGTCGGGCGTCGTCTCCCAGAGGGTCGACGCCAATCGAGAGGCGAGCTGCCAGGACGTGAGCGGCACCAGGCCGTCGGAACCAGCCACCGGCGCGATCGGCCCGATCTCCCAGTGAAAGAGGAAGTTCGGCGACTGAATCATCCCCTTGACCAGCGCGCCAATCGATTCGTTGAAGCTGAGACCGAGGCCGCGGACCTTGGTGAAGAGGGCCAAGAGATCGGTCTGTTCGGCCGCCGCGATCGGCCGCCGGTAAGCCTCTAACCCAAACGACGTGATGAACTGCGTGGCGCAGGTGGTCTCGGCGGCGCTGGTGGTGGGTGCCTCACAAGGGATGGTCAGCTTGCCAGCGGTTTTTCCGGCGGCCACGGCCTGCAAAGCAGTTTCTACGACGGAGTCGGCGGTCTGATTGTAGAGGGCCATCTGGAGATCGGCGACGCTGGTCGGTGCGACGTACCCGACGGCATTCGGCGCATCGGGCGGCCAGGCGTTGCCCCCTTCGGCCGGAGCGGTGGTATCGCCCAGAAGATCGGCCAGCATGTGGTCGTACTCGCGATAGGTGAGACGTCTCATGATGAGCGGTCCTGCGCTCTCGGCGGGTGGCGTTCCGCTGGTGACGATCGCGATGGCCGACGTCCCGCCGGCGCCGCCGCCTCCACCGACGGTTCCACTTCCGGCCGTTCCGCTCGCGGGCCCGCCGCTACTGCTGGCACCGGCGGATCCCGATCCGGTCGGTCCCACGCCGCTACCGCCCGCGCCGGCGGCCGCCCCCTGGGAACCAGTGCGAGCGCTGCAACCGGCGACGAGGCCGGCGGAGAGCAGGGCCGCGATGCCGAAGGCAGCCCGAGACTTCGACCCGTCTTGAAGTGGCCCCCGCCAGAATGTACGGTGCTTGATCCTACCGACGAAACACGCGGCATCGGTGCGATCGGCGTGGAGCATCGGCAAGAGAGCCGCCCCCGCTCCCATGGATTTGAGCAAGCGGCGACGCGACAGACGGCGATCGCGCTTCATCATTTCGTCCTGTTGGGCAGTGGGGCCAAATCTCGACTATGGTCAGTCAATAAAAGGGGCGGCCCGGCACCAATTGCTGCCTCCTCCGGCCGCGTAGCGAATGCTCCTACCTCGTCGTACATATCGCCTCTCCCCAGACGGCTGACCTGCGCAGACCGGGTAAGGTCTCGGAAAGGCGGCGGTGATACGCTGCTGAGCATGTGTGATCTGCTCTTCACGCGTCGCACGTGGTGCGCTGGTGGCAAGTTGGCCCTCCTCGTCGCCCTCCTGGCCGCGCCACTCGGGTGCGCCTCCGGGGATGCCGGCACGCCCTCTGGCACGGGCGGAACGTCGCCTAGTGGTAGTGGTGGCGTCACCGGGACTGCCGGACCGGGAGCCGCAGGATCGAACGGAGACCTCGGCGGAAACGGCGCGCCGGGCGGAAACAGCGCCGGTGGCGCGACCACCGGAACCGCCGGTATTTCCGGTGGGGGCGCGGCCGGAGCCGGCACCGCCGGGACGGGCGCCGGGGGAACCAGCCCCGGCGGTGGCACGACCGGAAGCGGTGGTGACATCGGCGATACCGCTGGCACCAGCGGCGGCGGCGCGACCGGCGGCGGTGGCTCCGGTTCAGGAGGAGTCGGCGCTGTTGGCGGAGCGGGTCACGCGGGCGCCGGAGGAGCCGGTGGACGAGGCGGCGGCGCGGGAACCGGAACCGGCGGCAAGGGGGGAACGGGACCCAATAACTGTAACCTGCCCGCGACCGTCAGCTACAAGACCGACGTGGAGCCCATCCTGATCGCGTCCTGCAACGGCGCCAACGGCGCCGGCTGCCACGTGGTCGACGCCTCGTCCACGGTGAAGAACGGTGGCTTCGACCACGCCTACGACTGGGTGACGGCGGGCGCGCATCCAAGCTCTTGCCCAGCGCCCACCCCCTACCGTTTCCAGGCCATGCTTCCGTTGATCATGGGCGCCAAACCGGCCATCTGCTCCAATGGTGGGATCATGCCTCCCGTGGGCATGGGACCGGCGCCCACCGCATGCCAGATCGCGACGTTGCAAGCCTGGCTGGCGGAGCCGATGGTGACGCAGCTCCATCGCGTGGACGACACCAACCCGGCGGGCTCACCAGCCTACGCGATGCCGCCGTTCAACTGAGAGTCGAGTCGGGGCCTCAACGGCAGCCTCCAGACTCACCGCGCTCCGCGCGCGATGGAGTAGCCGACTCGCCATTTAGCCGATAATCGTCGGATTGGCGGTCCCCTTCGTGTTCACGCTGGCAGTCGTTAAGGCGCGACCTTGGCGTTGCCCAAAACGAATACGTAGTCTTGATAGTCTCCGTTGCCGGCTTCCTCGACCGCAATCAGGAAGGTGTTCGCGACCAGCGCCCCGGTCACGTCCTTGAGCGGATAAACCTTGGTGCGATGCGTGCCCGCGGGGGAGTTGGGGGCGTCCTCCGAGTAATCGTAGTCGCCGTTGGTCGCGGTTCCACCCGTGGAGTACTTCATGCTCATCTGGTCGGAATAGACCCAGGTGCCGAACACGGTGGTGCCAGGGTCGAAGGCTTGTGTGCCGGTTACCGGGGACAACACCATTCTCGCCCCGCTGGAAGTCTGCAGGTTCCCTGTGTCGGTCGCCATCGTTCCGGCCATGTTGTGCGTGGTGGGGCTGCCCTTGGGGTACCAGCCGAATGGCATCGGACCCTCGGGCGAGAACCGCGCGACGGCAAGCATCGTGACGTTACCGGTCCCCGCCTTCACGAAGAGCGGAGCGGCGATCTCGTCGGTGCCAGTCTCGATCCCCTTCGGCAACTTCGTTGCGTCGCTCGGCGAGATGGGATTGGCGTCGTTCTGTGCCGCTCCGACGTTGAGCTTGTAACCAAGCTCGATCAGGATCTCTCCGAGGGTCGGTTCGTGCGTCGCCGAGGTCAGCACCAGACTGTAAAGGTTCGCCTGCGCGGTCACGGAGCCGGCCGTTGCGGTGAGGGTTGCGATGGAGGCGGCAGCGCCGCTGTTTTGGGCCGGAGCCGGCCCCACGGCGGCTGTCGTCGTCAGCGCCTGAACGGTCACGGGGAGGTCGGCTCCCGCTGCCAGGTTCATCGGAAGCTGGGGCGCGCCGTTGATCTGGAAGGCGGCCTTGCCGGCTCCACCCACGGTCAACGCCGAAATCGCGACCGATGCCGTGCCGCCATTGTGGACCTTCACCGCCTGCGTGAGCAGGGGAGTCGCCTGATCCCGAACGCCGGTGAAAATCGCGCCATTCGGCCAGGAGGCGACAATCGACAACGATGAGCTCGTTGTGATCGATCCGCCCGAGCCGCCGGTCGGGGCCGATCCGCCCGAGCCCGTCGATCCCCCGGCCGCGCCACCGGCCCCCGAGCCACCTGTCCCGGTTCCGCCGGTCAGGCCGCCGCTGCCAGGCGCGCCGCCGGCCGCGCCGGTTGTGCCGCCCGAGCCAATGTTACCGGTCCCGCCCGTGGAGGTCACACTTCCGCCTGTCCCGCTGCTGGGGCTGCCACCCGAGCCAGTGGAAGGACTTCCCCCTGTTCCGCCCGACAGACCACCGGTAGCGGTGCCACCTGTGCCCGCGACGCCCGCGTTGGAGCCCCCGGAGCCCGTCGAGGACGTCCCTCCGCTTGACGCCCCACATCCGACCACGATGCCGAGTGACATCCCTAGAAGCGGCCCGCTCAACCACAAGCTTTTTCGTGGGTTCATATTGGTCTCTCTTAGTTGGTTTCTAGCAGCGCCTTTAGCCAGGTCCGAGGCTAGGTCGACCCAGGAAAGCCTGCGTCCGCTTTTAGACACTCAAGGAGCGCTCGCCTCAAGATCAGCGCCGAAACTCAAACGAACGCGCCAATATATTATGCCTAGCTTACCCGAAACCGTTTCGCGCAGACGCCGTTAGCTAGCCTTTAGCTACTAGCCTGGAGTCAAGGCGCGTGCGCGTGCGCCACATGCGCGACGCGCCTAGGCAAAACATCGGCCTCGCGCGGTACCTCCGGTAACATGGACCGGTGGCACGCGCGCTTCACCTCCCGATCGCTTGCCTCCTGATGGTGGCGTTGAGCGCTTGTTTCCCGGCGGGCGCCGGACCGCGCAGCCCGAGTGGGGAACAGAGCAATCCGCCGACGCGCGCCGACGCCGTCGCGGATCGATCGAATTCTCTGTTCGAGCGCCCCTGGATCTGGACCGACGAGCAGGGCGCGCCGGTTCGGCTTTCACGCTGGGGCGGCACCCTCGTCGTCGTGACGCTGGTCTACACCTCCTGCACGACCACCTGCCCGCTCACCATCGACAAGCTCCTCCGCCTCGGCGACACCTTTCGGCGCCAGGGACGCCCCGCGGCCTTCGTGCTGGTCACGCTGGATCCCTCGAACGACACGCCCGAACAACTGCGCCGTTTCAAGGCGGCGCGCGGACTTCCCGCGGACTGGCATCTGCTGCGTGGAAATGATCAGCAGACGCGTGAGCTGGCGGAGCTCTTGGGCGTCAGAATCATGAACGAGAGCTCCCACATCATCCACGACGGGCGGATCGTGTTCCTCGATCCGCAGGGCCGACTGCTCGGCCAATATAGCGGCTAGGCCGCCTCCGGGCGGCACGGCGTCGGGCATGGTTCGCTTCGCTCACCGTTGCCTTACGGCAACGCCCTCCTAGCTCAAAGGCCGAACGTCCAGTCGATCATTTCCCGCTGGTCCCAGGACTTCGTGGCAACGATCCGGGTCGGCCGGTACTCGATCTTGAGCGCGCTCCAGGTGTTGAGATCCCAGCGAAGCCCCGCCGTCGCCTCGTCGAACCTCGCCAGGATCGCCGACGGTGCGGTCGGATCGGGGAAGAAGAACGGGTCCTGCGCGACGTCGCCGGATCGCACCTCGGCCGTCGCGTAGGGAACGAGTGTCCCGAATCGATAGGCGATGAGGCCGAACCCGTCGAACGTGTTCCAGTGCCCGCCCGTCGCCGTGTGCAGGATGTCGAAGGCTTCGGCGATCACCGTCAGGTCGGAGCCCCGGTAGGCGAGGTAGGCGTTACTGATGAGCTCGGTGATCGTCTGATCCGGCAGGGCCGGCCGCGTCGCGCCCCCCGTGGCGTCGGCGGCCGGCTCGGACGCGATGCGATCGTAGTAGCTGGAGAGCCCCACCCGCAGCTCCCGGGCTCCGAAACCCTTGGCTTCGATCTTCAAGAGCAGCGATTTGAACAGGTTGTCATCTCGGTCGAGCTGCAGGTTGTCCACGATGACGCCGCGTCCGTTTCCGATCGCCGCCATCAGCTCCAGCTGATGCTCGCCGGTGAGGACGCGCCAGCGTCCGGTCACGCCGATCGAGTGAATGGGGAGGATTCCGCCCTCGTCCTCGAACAGAACTGCGCGCGGCCGATCGACGGGCATCTGCAACCAGCGGCCGTGGTGGAACGCGTTGTTCCAGTAGCCGAGCTCGGTGTGCGTGCGGCCGGCGTCGATGGAGAAGGTCTCGGCGTGCCATCCCACAAACCCCCGCTCGAGGTCGATGCCGATCGCCCCGTCGTCGCCGGTCTCGAGGGCGATTTCGGAGAGCGCCATCAGGTTGCCGGATCGTCCCGTGAGCAAGAGGTCAAGAGGCCCCAGCACGAACGCCGGCTTACCGGAGGTGACCGAGTCGACCTTGAAGGCGCTGTCGCCGAAAACATTCATGGTCACCCGACTGTTGGTGGTCGCGACGGCGATCTCGTCCATCGTCAGCGGCGGCAGCTCGGGGGCGGTGGGTGCGGCCGGCGGGAGGACCGCCGGACGCGATTCGGTCACCTCGGTCGGTTCGAACCGCTGGACCTCCCCCGCCGGGTTCGGCGGGGCGACGGCAGCGGGCGGCGGCGCATCCGCGGGCGTTTGCGCGCGCAGGCCGCCGCCGGCACAGAGAAGGACCACCACGACAGACCCGATCGGCAGGGGGGCGCGCACGATCCGAGAACATTAATGGAGATTGAACGGATAAGAAATAACCGCGGGCCCTCCGACGGGCACGGGGAACTTCCAACCGAGAACAGCACCCTCCATACACCCCTCGACCGAGCCGCTGTGGAGCGTTGAGCTCTCCACCGTGGCCGCCGAGACTGCGCCGCTGACGGAGACCGAGATCCGCATCGTCACCCGCCCCTTGAGCTCGGCGTCATCCATCCTTCCCCGTTCGTAACAGCGCTGGATCTCCGGCAGGTGGCTCCGGACGACCGCCTGGGTCTTGGCGGGATCGAGACCGGTTTGCGGCGGTGCGTGGGCCGTGACCGTCGCCGCCGGCGGGTTCGGTTTGGTCTTGCCCGCGGCGGGCGCAACGGCCGCCGTGGCGGGCGCCGCGATCTCGGCCGGCGGTTCCGCGATCTTCGTCGGCGAGGCCACGGGCGGCGCCGCGACCGGTTGCGACGCGGAGGCCGACTCTGACGGAGCGAGCTTGGGAGCGCCCCCCTTCGCGAGCTCGGATCCGCCGGAAGTCGGTCCGCCGGAGGTCTTGGAATGGTGGCCCGATCGCCTGGGTGCTCCCGAGGCACCTCGATCGGCGTCACCGGGAGCTGCGTCGCCGGGGGGCTCGCCCAGGGCCAACATCGTCTCCTCCTCGCTGGCCTGGATCACGCCGCGTCCGGTCGGCAGCTCCGCCGCCAGCTTGGCCGGGCGATCGAAGGTGATCCAGAAGCGCTTGCCTTCTCGTCCCGGCGCCGTCAACTCGACGACCTCGGGTTGCGAGCCGGGCTTGACGTCCTGGCTGAACGGCAGCGGATGCGTCCGACCACGAACGGTCACCCGCGCCTCCCGCGTCGGCGAGCTGACCTCGACGTGAACCGGCTGCGGGTCCACGGGAAGCGGCGGCTTGCTGGACGCCGGGGCCGGCGGAAGCTCGATCGCCGCGGTCGGGCGCGGCGCCAGTGTGGGTGCCGGCGCCGGCACGGTGGTGCCCGGACGCAGGCGCGACATCACCAGGACGCCCCCCACGAGGACGAGGACCCCGACCCCGACCGCAAGGATCAGGCCTCGGCGGGACTTGGCCGCGACCGACGTCTTCGAGGTGCGGGGCCTCCTCGATCCCGAGCTGGCGTACGTCCTCGGGGCCAGCCCCGCGCTGGGGTCTTCGAACGAGGCCGGCAGCTCACCGGTCGTGAACACGCGCGAGCCGAAGCGCGCCAGCTCGGTTCCCATCGCCTGCATGGTGGGGAATCGATCGGCGGGATCCTTTTCCAGCGCCTTGGAGACGATCGCGCGAATCCCTTCCGGAAGGTCGTCGCGATCGATCGGCATGGGCGCGTCGACCACGATCTGCGTGAGCAGCGACTGCAGGGGGACCCCGCCGAAGGGGGGGTGCCCCTGCAGCATGTGAAACATGATCACGCCCAGCGCGTAGATGTCGACGCGCCGGTCGACCGACTGCGGATCGGCGATCTGTTCGGGGGCCATGAACTCCGGCGTACCCATGGTCAGACCGCGGCGCGTCTTAGGACCGGATTCGTTCCCGGTCAGGAACTTCGAGATTCCGAAGTCGAGCACCTTGACGTGATCCGGATTGCCATCGTTCTCGATGAGGAAAATATTGGAGGAGGTCAGATCGCGGTGGATGACGTCGCGGGCGTGCGCGGCGTGCAGCGCGGAGGCGATCTGAAACGCGATGCGCACGGCGCGCCGCACCGGCAGCGGTCCGTGCGTCGCGATGTCGTCGCTCAGCGTGCGCCCCTGCAAATACTCGAGGACCAGATAGGGAACATGGCCGGGCAGCTCGCCGAAGTCGGTGGACGCCACGATGTTGGGATGCCCAAACGTTCCCACCGCCCGCGCCTCGTTGAGGAACCGCCCAACCAGCTCGGGATCTCCCGCCATGTCTCGGTGGAGAACCTTGATCGCGACGATCCGTCCGATCTTCACGTGGATCGCCTCGTAGACCGTGCTCATGCCACCGACGGCGATCTCTCGTACGATCTGGTAACGGCCATCCAGCAGCTGGCCCACCAGGGGATTGGTTTCGTCAGCTTCGGTCACTGCGCCCCCACCGCCCTGTAGTTTCGTCTGTTTCGACGAAATACTGGACCGCAATCGAACGTAAGAAAGCTAACCGGAATCGAATAGCTAGCGACACTTTGATTGGCCCTTATGGAAGCACGTGACGCATGTCGGTAGCGGCCTCCCAGGCGGGCCAATATAACCCGGAATACCCAGATCCCCCTGGCACGGGACGCGACCTGTATCGATCTCTCACCTCGTCGCGGTGGATTCCTCTTTGGCCAGCGCCTCCTGAAGCGCCCGCAGGCTACCGTCGCAGGCGGCGGTGAGGGGCGGCCTCCCGGTCAGCGAGAGCGCCAGCGACCGCACATTGGTGTTGCGGCGCGAAAGGGCGACGATCTTCTTCGACACGTCGACGAAGCGATCGAGCGACGCGATCGCAGAAGCCAGCTGCGCCCGGGCACCCGGGGCGACCAGCTTCGACAACGCGTGCAGCGCCGCGCGTGCGCTGGCCTCCAGATCCGCCATCTGCTTCTCCATGCGCGCCATCGCGGCGTCGTCGGGCTCGGCGATGTGCGGGGCGTGCAGCACTTGGATCTCGCGCACGTCCAGCAACGCCTCCCCGATGAGGGCATCGACACGACAGCGGTCCTTGGCCGGTGTGGCGCGGGCGACCGTCGCGAGGAGATCCCGGAAACCGCCGGCGGCCTCGCTGGCGGGACCGAAGGAGAGGCTCTGCGCCTTCAAGTTGGTGTTCTCCACGGCCAGGTCGAGGATCGTGCGGTCGAGCTTGCGGTATTCCAGCCAGTGGCCGGCGAACTCGTCGAACATCTGGGTCTCGTTCGGAAAGCCCAGGCCACGAAGCTGCTCCGAGAGACGGCCGGCGTCGCCCTCGACGCTCTCGGTTGCCTGTGCGGCCTCGTGGGCAAACGCGATGGAGGCCGCGTCGGTATCGGCCATCACGGCGCGATTCGACGCGTCGACCTCCCGGCTGAATTGAATCCGCAGATCGGCCGCCAGAAGACGAGCCTCGGCGAGCCGCGCGAAGACCGCGCGCGGCGCCCCATGACAACCTACGGCCATGCCCAAAACGACCGCGGCGATCCAGATTCGACCGAAGCCGCCGGGCAACCAAGATCGCCGCGAGATCGGCGTCAGTCGAGCGAGCCAGCGCATGAACCGAAAGGTAGCATCTATGCCGCCCGAGCCGAACACAGGCGGCGGTCTCGGCAGCGCGCGCTACGGGTCGCCGTCGTCGTTCCGGCGTACCGCGACGCGCCGGATGCAGATGCCGGCGCCCCGCCCACCCCCGTCGTGAATGCGCGCCCGAACGCCCAGAACGACGATGGCGGCCACCGCGACGAGAATGAGCAGAATCATCACGTATGAGAAGTTCCGTCAGGGGCATTTCACGGTTCACCTAAGTACGAATCCCCCGTGGCCTTCGGTCCCCGTCGAGCGGAGCGATCGCCGCCAGAGGCTACGGCAAGAGCGGGCAGGTGCCGGCGGCGGTCGGCGTCTCGCAGACGAGGTGGGACAGCGATCCGCCGTCGGTCACCCCGTGGTTGGGCTCGGAGCAGCAGAGGAAGGTGGCGGCGCAGGGGGGCGAGCATTGGCTGCTCCCGCCGGCTCCGCCTGCACCACCACCCGCGCCGGCCTTGCCATCGGTACCTGCCGTACCGCCACCTGTGCCCGCGCGACCGCCGGTGCCGGCCTCGCCACCATCTGTGCCCGCGCGACCGCCGGTGCCGGTGCCGCCGCCACCCGCACCGGCCGCGCCGGCCGCGCCGCCACCCGCGCCGGCATGACCGCCGTCCTCCCCGGCCTCACCGCCGCCTACGCCCGCCGACCCACCACTTGCACCCGCATGACCGCCACCCGCGCCGGCCGACGCACCTCCGGCGCCGCTACCACCATCGGTGGTGGAGTTGGTGACGGAACCGCAGGCGGCGAATGCGCCGGCGGCAACGAGAACGGCCACCAGGGCCACCAGGTTCGGGAATCGCCGATCTCGCCCCATGAGCCGAGGATAAGGCCGTGGCCGCCGTTTCACAAAATCGTAGAAGCGAGATCTACGTTCTGCATCTCGCAGAGCGCGTGGCCCGCGGGAACCCCGCGAACGTCGTGGTTGGCGCGGCGATCCGCCGTGGCACGTCGGCTGCAATTTGGTCTGCGGTGAAAGGAGACATTACAAATGTCCAACTCAATCCGCATTGGCAGAATCCTGATCGCAGTCACCTTGGCCACCACCGTCACCGCGTGCGAGGACGTTCCGTCGCCCACGCCCACACCCAGGACCAGCCCCGTCGTCTCGGCCGATCCGCCGAAGCCGACGGAGCTGCCGGCGCCGCCCGCGGTGGCCGTCCTACCACCGAAACCAAACATCGAAATGGAGGTGGGCGGCGGAAAGCCCAGCGCCGACACCGACGAGGAAGCCGGGCCCGAGGGCGCGCTCACCGGCGCGCGGAAGAAGCTCGTCGAAGGTGACACCGAGGGCGCCTTCAAGCTCGCGAAGGTCGCGGTGCTTCACACGCCGAAGCGGTCGGGCGCCTGGAACACGCTCGGGCGCGTTCAGCTCCAGATGGGCAAGCGCAAGGACGCGATCGGCTCGTTCGAAAAGGCGGTCGAGCTGAATCCGCGCAGCTCCTACGCCCAGAACAACCTGGGGCTCGCGCTGATCTACGAGAAGCGCTTCGAGCAGGCCGTCGACGCGCTCGAGCAGGCGGTCGAGCTCGAGCCGGTCGAGGGCTACATGTGGAACAACCTCGGCATGGCGTACGAGCAGCTGGATCGCCTAGAAGAGGCGCGGGACGCCTACGCCAAGGCGGTCGAGATGGAGAGCGACCACGCCCGCGACAGCCTGGCGCGCCTCAAGGGAGTCGAGTCGGTCGTTCGCACGGCGCGCGCCGAGACCGACACCGAGAGCACGGACGGCAAGGACGGCAAAGAAGGCAAGAACGGACCGGACGGAAAGAACGGACCGGACGGAAAGAACGAAACCACCGTCCGCAACTGAACGCGAAAACGAAAGAACCGAACGACCGGCGCGGGAAACCACGCCGGTCGTTCGGCTTTTGAGTGGGCTCATGACCCGGATAAAGACCGGACTACTTGCGCCGACCGTCAGAAAAAAATATGAGACACCAGTCCGAAGAGCGGAACCAGGATTGCGATCGACCAAAGCGTGTAGCCGAAGAAACTGGGCATCCGAACGTGATGCTGTTCGGCGATCGCTTTGACGATGAAGTTCGGACCATTGCCGATGTAGGTGATCGCGCCCATGAACACGGCCCCGCAGGAGACGGCCTCGAGCAAGTGCTGTCCGGACGGATGGAACGCGAGCGCACCCAGGTTCTCCACCGACAGCGACGCGCCGGTGCTGTTGGTGACGCCAACCGCGAGCGAGGCGAACGTCAGATAGGTGGGCGCGTTGTCGAGCACGCTCGAGAGCGCTCCGGAGGCCCAGAAGAATTGCCAGGGCTTGGTGATTCCGAGGGACGCGCCTCGCTCCCCGAGAAACGAGAGCGCCGGGATCATCGTGACGAAGACGCCGATGAAGACCACGGCTACCTCGATGATGGGCGCCCAGTTGAAGCGGTTCGCCTCGCGAATTTCCCGTTTCGTCGAGACCAGCGAGAGGGCACCGCAGCCCAGCATCCCCAGCACCTGGATCAGCGAACGAATATAGGAATCGCCGAACAGCGGCGTGCCGTAGGTACCCATGACGAACACGACAACCACGATGCCCAGCAGCCAGAACAGGTTGATCGCGCCGTCCAGGCGAAGCGGCTCTTGGAGCGAAGCGGGCAAGTGAGAGATGCCTGCTGCTTTGCGGGGATTCCGTTTCTCGCGCGCGGCAATGACCCGATCGATGATCGTAAAAAGAGCGAGCAGGACGCCGTTGACCAGCGCCCAGGGCGCCGCGAGCCGGAACGTCCAGGTGAAGGGGACACCCCGCAGAAAGCCCAGGAACAACGGTGGATCACCGAGCGGCGTGAGCAAACCGGCGCCGTTTGAGACGATGAAAATGAAAAACACGACGATGTGGGTCGTGTAAGCGCGCCGCTCATTGGCGCGCAGCAACGGGCGGATCAGCAGCACCGACGCGCCGGTCGTGCCGATCAGGCTGCCGAGCACCGCGCCCACGGCCAGAAATACGCCGTTGACGCCCGGCGTTCCCGCCAGAGACCCGCGCAAGCAAATGCCGCCCGAGATCGTGAACAGCGCAGCCAGGAGCGCAATGAAGGAAACGTAGTCACAGGCGGTCCGGAGGAGCATCTGGCCTCCGCCTGTCCGAATGCCGAACAGATAGACGAGCACCGGCACCGATACCAGCGCCGCGACGATCAGCTTGTTGAGATTGTGCTCCCAGAAGGCGCCGATGAACAGCGGGAGGGTCGCGATCAGCAGGAGGTAGCAGACGAAGGGGGCGACGGCCCAGGCTGGAGTGGCGTACGTCATCAGTGCTGCAGGTAGAGAGGGATCTCGGTCTGTTCCACCAACCCGCGGGTCACCGAACCCGAGAAGAGCACGCGCAGCCGACCCCGGGTAAAGGCGCCCATGACCATCAAACCCGCGCCGAGGCCCCTGGCGAGCTTGAACAGGGCATCGATGTTCGAAAGTTCGGAAACGATGTTGTGGGCCGTGGCGGGGACGTTCGCGGAGCGCAGCATGGCCACCGCCCGCTCGGACATCTCTCGGGCAACGACGCCGTCGTCGTCCACGGTGGCGACATGAACGGCACGACCCTGGGCGATGCCGCTGGCCGCGAAGCTGGTGATGGCCCGCTTGGCGGCGTTGCTCCCGTCGTAGGCGACCAGCACGGTATCGCCGAGCTCCAGCTCCGTCGTTTCTGGAACCAGCAGAACGGGGCGCCTGGCCTTGTGCAAGATGGCGTTGACGGTCCGGTTGTCGTGCTCCTCGGTCTCGAAGCGAAAGTTGGCGTCCCGCCCGATCACGGTCAGGTGATGCGCCTCCATCTCCGTCAAGATGCTCTCCGCCGGCCGACCAACGATCTCGAGCGATCGGGCCGGCACCCCCGCCGAACGGCAGCGCCGCTCGAAGAGTGCCACCCAGTCGTCGGCCAATTTCTTGGCGTCGGCGACCAGCGCCTCGTCCCGCTCGTGCTTGTAGCTGGCCCCACCGATGCTGGTCGGCGTTCCCGCTCGGATGTCCGGCTCGTCGATGATGGCCAGTCCGGCCATCTGGGCGCTGCACGCCCGCGCAATGCCAATCGCGATCCGAGTGGCCGCCTCGGTGCTCGCAGATCCCTCCAGGCAGACGAGAATGTCTTTGATCATGGCAGCGGGACGATCGCGACGCCGGCAGCGGTCCTCACCCAATCGCCATCCTAGCCCGGACCCACGAAGGATTCCGACCTAGCTTCAACCGTCCCGTCAGGGCGAAGCGGCCACGTTCGTGACCATGGTGTTGAACGATGCCGAGGTCACCGAGGTCGGGCAGTCGTCGGCCTTGGTCGAGATCGAGGTGTTGGGATCGATGGTGACATGCTGGAGCGTCACGTTCGACATCGTGCCCGCTATGTTCGGGGTCACGGCCGTGATGGTCAGCGTTCCCGCCGTCGCCAAGTAGAGCTGCTGCGCGCTGCCGTCGATGGCCACCTGGGTCAAGACGAGGACACAGGCACCGCAGGTCTCGTACTGGCTCTGGCCGCTGAGATCTATGTTGGCCATCGGAGCGATGGTGTCCCCAAAGGGAGCGACGTTGTAGAGCTCGACGTCGAGGATATCGGGCAAGGCGACGGCGTTTAGCTGGCCCTGCCAGAGGAGCTGCTGGTCGCCCGCCGAATCGGTCGTGGCTTGCGCGACCTCGGTGGACGCGAGAAAGGTCGGCGTTCCGTAGCTCGACGGGGGCTGGCAGCTTGCGGACGATCCGCCGCTACCGATCGAGCCGCCCACGGCCGATCCGCTGCCGCCGCTGCCGCCGCTGCCGCCGCTGCCGCCGGCACTGGAGCCGCTGGCGCCCGCGTGTCCGCCCGCGGTGCCGCCACTCCCGATGCCGCCTGCGCCCGCGGCGCCGCTCCGGCCGCCAACGCCGGTTCCCCCGTCCGTCGCGTCGACACAGATATTGCTGAAGCAGGAGAGTCCCGCATTGCAGGTCCCGTTCGGATAGCAGTCCTGCCGCACGCCGCCGGCTGGTCTCGACGAGGAGCAGGCCGAGACGATGGCCGCCCCGGATATCAACAAACACGCGATCCCAGCGCACGATTTTAGGTTCATTTGAGAGCGACGAATGCTAGCGGCGGGATCCGGGGGTGTCAATTCGCCCGGCCAACGTGCTTCCCGTAAACGCCAATGTGGTTGGCGCCGGCCGCGCGCGGTGCGGCGGTTTCTCGCGCCCTCGGCCTGGCCCGATGGTTGCTGTTGTTCTCCGACGCACGGAACGTCCCGGAGGACTTCATGTCGAGCCATTCGCTGCTTCGCCTGCTGCAATTGCGTGTCTTGCGCTGGGTCGCCCTGACGATCGGAGCGCCTGCCCTGTGGGCCTGTACTTCGCGCGCGCTGGAGACGCCCACGATCACGCCAACGCAAGTAGCCAACTACCACCTCTCCGGACCGATCAATCGGAACATCGACATCCTGTTCATGATCGACGACTCGTCGTCGATGAGCGCCATGCAGACCAAGCTGCAGGCGCAGCTGCCGACGTTCATGAATGTCCTCCAGGGCCTGCCGATGGTCCCTAGCCTGCACATCGCGGTGGTGTCGTCGGACATGGGGGCGCCGAGCGACCAGCAAGCCTCCATCGGTTGCAGCGCGACCGGTGACAGCGGCGTTTTCTTCAGCCAGCCCGAAGGAATCTGCACGGCGACCGGCCTCGCGACCGGCGCCACTTTCATCTCCGACGCCGACAACCTCCCGAACTTCGGCGGCGACATCGCCCAGGTGTTTCAATGCATCGCCCTGCTGGGTCAAAGCGGCTGCGGCTTCGAGCACCAGCTCGCCTCGATCGATCGCGCCCTCGGCGCCGACGGTCGCGGGCCGCCGCCGGCCGCCAGTGCCGGCTTCCTGCGCCCGGACGCCTACCTTGGGATCGTCCTCCTCACGAACGAAGATGATTGCTCGGCCCCGCCGGAGACCACCCTCTATTCCCTGAACGGCGGCGCGCAGGACCTCAGCAATCCGCTGGGCCCGATCGCCAACTACCGATGCAATCGGTTCGGACACCTTTGCCGCGACGGCGCCGGCCCCCTCCAGGCGCCGCCCCTCAATCCGCCGCCCGACGCGAAGGCCGGCACGATGCCCGGCGGGATGCCGACGCTGGCCCTGACCCAGTGCGAGTCCAACGAAGCGGGGATGCTCATCCCGGTCGGTCGCTTCGTCTCCGACATCAAAGCGCTGAAGCCCGACCCGGACAATCAGATTCTGGTCGCCGCCGTCGCCGGCCCGGCCACGCCCTACACGGTCGATTGGGTGCAGGACGCCAATCAACCGGCCGGTCAACCGTGGCCGCAGATCGAGCACGCCTGCGGCCCGAGCAGCGACGGCAGCTTCGCCGATCCGTCGGTGCGAATCAGCCAGTTCGTGCGGGCGTTCGGCCAAAACGGCGTGACGTCCTCGATCTGCGATCCGAGCTACGCGTCGGCCATGACGGTCATCGCAGAGCGCCTGATCCAATTCATCAAGCCGACGTGCGTCGACGCCCACCTCCAGACAGACAGCCTGGGCAACCCGAATTGCGCCGTCGACAATCACCTGACGAACAATGGGGTGACGCGGGACATCTCCGTTCCCGCCTGCGCCGAGAACGGAAACGTCGCCCCCTGCTGGTCGCTGACCGCGGGTGGAACGAACTGCGCCGCCGGGACTCTCGAGCTGGCCGTCTCCACCGACCCGAGCAGTCCCACCCCGGAGTCCTTGAGCAGCACCATCGAGTGCGCGATCTGCACACCCGGCACGCCCGCTCCCGGCTGCTGAGCCGGGAGCACGCCGGGTGCCCGGCGGGTTACAATGGCCGGCCATGTCTCGGTCTCCGTCCTCCGCGATGTTCGGGTGGGCGGCTGCGCTGCTGAGCGTGGCCGTCCTTTCGGGCTCGACCGCCACCGCGGCGTCCAGGCGGGGCGGCGCCCACGCCAAGACGAAATCCAGGGCGGCGCCGAAGTGCATCGCCGCGCCCAAGGAAGAGCCGATCTCCGTCGCGGGGGCCAAGGTGGCGATGTTCGCGTTTACGGGCGACGACGCCGAGCCGATTCGCCGGCAGATCCAGCACCTCTTCAAGTCCAAGGGGATCAAGATCAACACCGCGCTGCGACCCGTCGACAGCGCCGAGCAATATCGCGAGATGGCGGTCACGTTGAACCTCATCGCGTACGTCGACGGCGAGGTGGAGATCGACGGCGCCGAAGAAAGCGCCACCATCTTCATCCGAAGTGGCACCACCGGTCTCCGGATCGCCTCGGCGACCCTCTCCGGAGATCGCCACGAGCTGGCGGCCAACGTGGGCAAGGAGCTGTGGACAGAAATCGGACCGGCGCTCGGGCGGGCCTTCGCCGACGCCGCCAAGCCGCGCAAGCTCGCACACGAGCCGATGCGCATCAACGCCGGGACGCCGCTGACCGACAGCGACCCGACCGACTGACCTTGCGGGCCGCCTGCCGGCGTTAGCTATAGCTATAGCTAGACTCTTGCTTGAAGGTCTGGGTCGCGCTCGGGGAGTGCGCGGTCCGGACCCGATGCGCTTCAGTGGAGCCGAATGGCGGCCTTATCCGCCGGTCGGACCGTCCAACCCTCCACCGCCGTCCTTGGTGCTGGGGCAGACGGCGCCTCCCATCAGTCCGACGACCGGCATACTGGAATATCCGTTTGGCTTGTCGCACCCGACGCCCACCTCTTGGCCGTTACAGCCGCAGTACCCTACGACGACGTTGCACATCGGCCCGGTCGGCTTTGCTTGGCAGGTGGCCTTGGCTCCGCATCCGTCCGAAATTTTGTAGACGCAGACAGCATCTCCACCGCAGTCTCCGTCCGTCGCGCAAGGGGAACCGATCTTGTCGCACGCCAGGCAGGCGAGGACGCCGATCATCGCCAACGCCCCTGCAACTGATTCCCGGCGTACCACCGCACTAGCATACATGCGCCGCGACAAGGCCCGCGAGAAGCTCGGGCGTGCCTACCCAAGCCCCTCGTTGCCTCCCGCGCCAAGCCGCGTGAACCCGTCAGATTCCCTGCGACGGGGCGCTGAGGCCGGCGCTAGGCCGCCTGTAGACGCTCGAGCATTTCGGGGCGCGCGCGGACCAGGAAGATGACGCCCTCGTCGTTGTAGCGCTCGCCGAGCACCTCGCAGGCGGCGAAGATCTCGCCGCGCAGCTGCTGCCGATCGTAAGGGACGCGGACCTCCCCTTCGACCAGATCGCGGGCGAAGAAGGCGACGATCCGGGCGTGCAGCCGGGCGACGTCCGCGGGGCGACGGGCCGACAGCACGATGGCGTCGGGCCAGCGTTCGAGCAAGGCCCGGGTGGTGGTCTCCTCGGCCTCCGTCCCACCGACCCGATCGATCTTGTTGAAGACCAGCAAGCGCGGCACGTCGCCGGCGCCAATTTCGGCGAGGACCTCGGTGGTCACCTGCAACTGACGCTCGAAGTTCGAATCCGACGCGTCGACGACCTGGGCCAGCAGACCGGCTTCCAGCGCCTCGTCGAGCGTGCTCTTGAACGACGCCACCAGGCCGTGCGGAAGCTTGTCGATGAAGCCGACGGTATCCGAGAGCAACACGCGCGGGCGCGTCGCGGGAACCAGCGGGCGCACGGTCGTGTCCAGCGTCGCGAACAGGCGATCCGCGACGTACACCTCGCTGCCGGTGAGCGCGCGCATGAGCGTCGACTTGCCGGCGTTGGTGTAGCCGACCAGCGCGACGCGGCTCATGTCGCGACGCCGGGCACGCTGCGTGCGCTGCTCCTCGGCCAACGCGTCCAGCTCGCGCGTCAGCTCGGCGATCCGATCGCGGATCTTGCGGCGATCCAGCTCCAGGCTCGACTCCCCGGCGCCTTTGCCCCCGATGCCGCCGCGCTGGCGATCCTTGCCTTTGCCCTGCTCGCGCAAGCGCGGAACCATGTATTGCAGCCGCACGATCTCGACCTGCGCCTTGGCCGCGCGCGACCGCGCGTGGCGGCGGAAGATCTCCAGGATCACGGCCGTCCGATCCAGCACCTCGACGCCGGTCGCCTTTTCCAGATTGCGCGCTTGCGACGGCGAGATGTCGTGGTCGACCAGGACCGCCTCTATTGGAAGCGGCGTCGGCACCGCCGACGCGCCGTCGGCGGTCCGGTCTCCTTCGTCCGCTTCGAGATCGTCGCCCGCCCGCTCGGCGGATGAATTATCGTCGTCGTCGTCGTGGTCGCCATCGCCGTCGCCGTCGCCGTCGCCGTCGCCCTTTTCGCCGGCCGCCTGCGCGGCGCTGCGGCCGACCAGCGCCTGGAGCTCGGCCAGCTTCCCACTTCCCAGCACCGCCGCCGAGGCAAGCGCCTGCCGCCGCTGCGTGATGGTCGCGACGACGGCCACCCCCAGAGTCCGACCCAGGCGGTGCAGCTCCGCGAGCGAGGCGGCGAAAGCCCGGTCGTCGACGTCGGGAAGCTGAACGGCGACGATCGCGGCGCGCAGCGGAACGGGCGGGCTATCGGACGTCGACATTGGCGGTAAGTATAGGGGGCGCGGGCAAATCGGCGTCGATCCAGTGCTCGGCCAACCAATCCAGCGAGACGGGCGCTTGCCGCAAGGTCGCGTCGAGCTCGCGCACCCCCGAGCCCGCGCCCAAAGCAGGCGCCGCGTAGGCCCGCCCGTAGAGAATCCAGTTCGAGAGCTGGTAGTGGTGCAAGAGTGGCGCGAAGCGACGGCCCCCGAGGCGCTCGAGCACCGCCTGCGCCTCCGCGACCCCCGCGCAAGCGAAGAGGGCCTTCACCGCATCGAGCAACAGCGCCCGCAGATCCTCGAACGCCCGCTCCGGATCGCCCGCCACCTCCTGCATCAGCGCCGCAAACGCGGCTTCCGGAAGACCCGCCTCCTGCGCGCACTCCGCCATGAGCGGCACCTGCGTGGTGATGAAATCCGAATCGGGCTCGATGAGAAGGAGCCGGCCGACCAGGTAGAGATCGAAAGCGCTGGCGATCGATTCGGCGAAGAAGAGCGCCTCGGCCGTCGGGGCTGCCGGTGCCGCGCCGGACGACCCGGACGACCCGGCCTGGCGGCGGGCGAGCTGTCGGCTCACCACCTGGTGCCAGGCCACGTGCGCCACCACGTCGGCCGGGATGTGATCGTCGCAAAGAACGTCGGCCGCCTGCGCACCGTTCCAGTAGGTGAGATTCAGGAATAGGGCGCGATCCCAGCTCACTCGAGCGCCCGCCGCCGGAATCTGGAACCGGTGGTCGGAGCGCCTCAGCGCCTGCTTGAGGCGATCGTAGAGCGCCACGCCCCGGACCGAACGCTCGTCGTCGATCGTGAGCTCGTCGAGGGAGACCGTGCGCATGGAGGCACCCTCAACCGACGGCGGCGGAGGTCAAGGTGAGGCGGGCGGTGCCGCGGCGGGAATCGCGGCCGCGGTGGGCGGCGACGGAGCGGCCGGCTTGCTGGCCTCCGCGACCCGCTTGAGGTTCGAAAGGCCGTCCTCGAAATCCCCGCCGATCATCTTGTCCATGTTCATCACCAGCGAGAACGCCTTGCCGACGAAGTTGTTCTTGCCGTCGAGCGACCAGGTCACGCGCGTGCTGGCCGGGCCCGTGGATTTGAAATCGAAGGCGGTCTCGGCGACCGACTGGAAGGGCTCGATGAACTCCAGCCGCTCCGCCAGGCGCTCGGGGGGCTGCTGGTCGGTGATGGTCATCTTCCCTTTGCCGACCTTCTTGTTTCCCTCCCAGGCATACGACGCGCCCACGCCCGACGTGGTCGCCGTGAACGTCTTGTGCATGTCGGCGTCGCGTTTGTCCCAGGGCGACCACTGGCCCCAGGTCTTCAGATCGCCGACCGTCGCGAAGACCGTCGCCGCGGGCGCGCCGACGTCGAGCGATCGCTCGACGTGGTAAGCGTCGGGCCGCGTCGCGATCACCACCAGCAAAGCGACCACGGCAACCGCCAGGACCAACAAGACCTTCTTGAACATTGGACGCCTCTCGACCTCGACTTCTATGTCGACCTGCTGAGACTGGCTGGGCGCATGGCTGGAGGCGGTTACTGCGCCGGCGGCGGATAACCGGCGGGGGGCGGCGGATAGCCGGCCGGGCCCGGAGGCGGGCCGCCCGGGGGCGGGGTCCAGCCGCCAGGTGCCGGTGGCTGCGCGTAACCCGGCGGTTGCGCATATCCGGGCTGCATCATGTACAAGTGCGCCGGCTGATATCGCATCACCCAGAGGAACGGCACCAGCACCAAGCACCCTCCGATGAGCGCGAGGATATCGATCTCCTCGCTCCGGGAGATGGTCGTATCCAGCGGCTGGTAGCCCGGATACTCCAGCCTGATCTGCGTCGTCGAGCCGCTGATCTTGGTGTCGGTCATGGTGTACGGCGTGTTTCCGACCGGTACACCGTTGAGGAGCACGCGCGCGCCCGGTGGCTGGCTCTGCAGCACAGTCGAGCTCGCACACCCGGCGAAGGCGCCCAGTGTCACCGCGCCGATGAACGGGAAGAGATTGGCCAAGCGGAGTCGGATCAGGCTCATGGGCGGGACTCTAGTGGGAGTGGCGCCGTTCGTAAAGTGACGAGCGCGTCCCCGATCTTCGCCAGCGACTTCAGCGGGCCGCCGCGTGCCGGAGCACCAGGTGACCCTGGCCAAAAACGCCCGTCGGGCCCGAAAGCGCGATGTGCCCCCGAAGCTCACCCCCGGGCGCCGGGTGGATCACCACGCGGGCCTCGAATCCCTGCTGTGGCGGACACTGGCAGGCGAGGGCCAGCTCTCCCGGGCTCCCCATCCGACCCGCCAGGCGAAAACTCTGGCTGACGGCGCCGTTGGAGAACCAGCCGCTCACGCCACCGTTGCCGCCGATCAGAAGATAGAGGCGGCCGTTCTGGTGTCTGGAGGCGTCGGTCCAGGGCCCTTCCCAGCTGCCCGTGAGCTCCGCCGGAGGGGCCATCTCGCCAGCGGCGGGCGACGAGAGCTGCGCGGCCGGACTGGCGGCCGGAGGCGCCGAGGGAAGCGCGGCGGCAGAATGCGGGCGCGATTCGGCCGCGGGGGCGACCTCGGCGACACGACGACCGGCGGGTTTCTTCGCGTGCGGCTCTTCCTTGTCCCAGGCCTTCCAGGCCGGCGCTTCTTTGCCCGACGCGGGCGCCGCGCCGGCCGTCGAGGGAGGCGGCGGGACCTGCGCCGCGCCAGCCGCGGCGACCCCGACCGCGGGCGTCGCGCTTGTCGGAGCCTTCGCCGAGGCGATGCCGGTGGCCGAGGCGCTACCGGTCGCGTGCGGCCGCGTGAGGACGACCCCGCCCACGACCAGAGCGACGGCGAGCGCCGCTAGCCCGAGCAGCATCGGCGCGCGCCCTCCCGATTTGGCGGTCCTCCCGTCGCTCGCCACCAGCTCCGCCGCCGAATCGCCGAAGGTGGTCTTCTTCTTGGCAGGCGCCGGGACGACCGAGGGTGCCGCTTCCGGCACCGTGGTCAGGGCCCCGATGAAGGCGGCCAGTCGATCCGCCACGGCGCGCATGTTGGGGGGACGCGCGGCAGGATCCTTCTTTAGAAGATCGGCGGTCAGCTCCGCCAGCGCCTTGGGGACCGAGGGATTCAGCGCGCGGACGTCCTTCGCGGGCTCCGTCATGTGCGCGACCACCAGATCGCCGAGCGCCTCGTGCACGAACGGGGGACGCCCGGTCAACATCTCGAAGACCACGCACCCGAGCGAATAGAGATCGGTTCGAAAGTCGATCTTCCCCGAATCTCGACACTGCTCGGGCGACATGTAGAGCGGCGTCCCCATCATCGCGCCAAGGCGGGTCTGGTGAACCTGGCCGGCGCGAAAATCCCCCGCCAGCTTGGCGATGCCGAAGTCGACCAGCTTGACGGAGTCGGGCGGTTGCGCCTGCACGAAGATGTTCTCAGGCTTGATGTCGCGGTGAACGATCCCCTTGGCGTGCGCGGCCTCGAGCGCCTCGGCCATCCCGCGCGCCAGGCGGGCGACCGTGCCGGCCGGCAGCGGTCCCCGCCGGGCCAGCGTGGCGGCCAGGGTCTCGCCGTCCAGGTACTCCATGACGATGTACGGCCGCCCGGTCGCATCGACCTCGCAGTCGAAGACCTGGACGATCCCGGGGTGATCGATGGCCGACGTGGCGCGCGCCTCGAGGAAGAACCGCTCGAGCAGATCGGGCCGCCCCACGATCTCGGGCGCCAGCAGCTTGACGGCGGCCTTGCGCTTGAGGTGCCGGTGCTCGGCCAGATAGACCTCCCCCATCGCGCCCGCCCCGAGCTGACCCAGGATCGTGTAGCTGCCGATGGTCGTGCCGATCACGTCGTCCGCGAGGCTACCTTAGATCGCGGGCGCCCTCTAGCGCGGCCTCCGCCGGGGCCTGGGTCCGAAGCGCGAGGGAGCCGACAGCTAAATATCTCAGCCGATACGCTGGCGCCGCTTGGTGGTCGCCAGCTTGTTCTCGCTGTCGATCTGCTTTCGCTCGATGACGAAGGCACGGACCGTCTCGTCGATGTCCTCGGCGAACGACACCTTGCCGGCGCCGATCTCACGCAAGGCGGAGACGGCCGACTTGTTGTGGCACTCGACCAACCGGTGGGCCCCACCCGCGATCTGGCGCGCGCGCTCGGCGGCCAGGATGACCAGGGCGAAGTGGTTGTTCACGCGCTTGAGACAGTCTTCTACGGTTACTCGTGCCATGGCGCAGGACCCTAGCACAAGACAGAGCGGTGCGCGCCTGCAGAACTGCGACAAATGCACCATCGGCAACACGGACGTCCTCAGATCGTGTTAGTCAGGATCGAATTTTTTCGGCGCTCAGGCACAATAGGGGACCGAATATGCGACCACGCACAAATCCATTCGAGAAACGCAAGAAAGAGCTGGCCCGGAAGGACCGGCAGAAGAAAAAGGCCGAACGCCGCGACATCCGCGATCGGGAGCGTGCGGACAGACCGGTTGGTGGCGCCGATGAGGATCCCGACATCGCCGGGATCGTCCCGGGTCCACAGCCACCTGCCGAAGAGACCTAGCACCCAGCCGAGACCCGCCGACAGCCGACAGCCGAACAGCCTATTTGCCAGGACACCGGCTGAGCTACGGCCGCGCGACGGCGCGCGAGATACCCGCCGCGCGTCGCCTTGAATTTGCGGCGGGACTCTGAAAGAAGGTCCCATGGCGAACGGCGGGTGGGACTTCGATCAGGATCAGCTTCTCCGCACCGCGCGGGACTTCTGGAACCGGCTGCGGGGATCGCGGCGGTTCATCTGGGCGGCCATCGGGATCGTGGTGGCCCTCGCCGCCCTGTTCGGTTCTTACTACCAGATCGAGCCGGACGAGGCGGGTCTGGTGACCCGGTTCGGGCGGTTCGTTCGCACCACCAATCCGGGACCGCACGCCAAGATCCCCTTCGGCATCGAGCAGGTGCAGAAGGTCCCGGTCCAGCGGCAGCTCAAGCAGGAGTTCGGATTCCGCACCGTTCACGCCGACGTCGACAGCACCTATCGCAAGGACGAGAAGACGGCCGCCGAATCGTCGATGCTGACCGGCGATCTCAATGTCGCGACGGTCGAGTGGATCGTCCAGTACAAGATCTCGGATCCCTACAAGTATCTCTTCAAACTGCGCGACGTCGAGCAGACCTTCCGGCTGATGGCCGAAGCGTCGATGCGCACCGTAGTCGGCGATCACAGCGTGACCGAGCTGCTCACCGTGGGGCGTGAGGCGATCGCCGCCAAGGCCAAGGAGCTGCTCTCCGACCTCTGCAAGCGTTACGACAACGGGATCTCCGTCCAGCAGCTCGTGCTGCAAGACGTGGATCCGCCCGAGTCGGTCAAGCCGTCGTTCAACGAGGTGAACCAGGCGATCCAGGAACGGGAGCGCGCCATCAACGAGGCCTGGGCCGAATACAACCAGGAGATCCCGCGGGCGCGCGGCCTGGCCGAGCAGAAGATCGAAGCCTCCGAAGGCTACGCCGTCGACCGGGTGAACCGGGCGAAGGGCGACGCGGGGCGGTTCATCGCGCTCCAAGAGGAGTACCGCAAGGCGCCGGAGGTGACGCGCACGCGCATCTACCTCGAGACGCTCTCGACGGTGCTGCCGGCGGCGGGCAAGAAGCTGATCTTCGACGAGAAGGCCAAGGGAATCTTGCCGCTCTTCCCCCTCGGCTCGGGCGCCGACGCCACCAAGGAGGCGCCGTGACCACGCGCGGGTTGATCATCCGCGGCGCCCTCGCGGTCCTGGTGATCGCGACGCTGTACTCGACGTTCTACTCGGTGTCGGAACAGGAGCAGGTCGTGATCACACAGTTCGGCGAGCCGATAGGTCAGGCCGTCGTCTCCCCCGGCCTCCACGTCAAGATCCCCTTCACTCAGGACGTGAACGTTTTCGACAAACGCTGGCTGGAATGGAACGGCAACCCCAACCAAGTGCCGACCCGCGACAAGAAGTACATCTGGGTCGAGACCTACGCGCGCTGGCGGATCTCCAATCCCCTCCTCTTCTTCCAGCGGCTGCGCGACGAGCGCGGCGCCCAGTCGCGCCTCGACGACATCATCGACGGCGAGACGCGCAACGTGATCGCCAGCCACAACCTGATCGAGATCGTGCGGGTCAGCAACCGCGCCTTCGAGGCGGCCGAGGAGGCCGAGGACGTCATGGAGGCCGAGACCATGCGCCAGGTCGATCTCGGGCGCGACAAGATCACCCGCCTCATTCTCGCGCGCGCCACGCAAGTGATGCCGGACTACGGGATCGAGCTGGTCGACGTCCAGATCCAGCGCATCAACTACATCGAAACGGTCCAGGCCAAGGTCTTCGATCGCATGATCTCGGAGCGCAAGCGCATCGCCGATCGCTACCGCTCGGAAGGACAAGGCAAGAGCGCCGAGATCCGCGGCAAGAAGGAACGCGAGCTCAAGGTGATCGAATCGGAGGCCTACAAGAAGACCCAGGAGGTCATGGGCGGCGGCGACGCGCAGGCGACCGGCATCTACGCCGCGGCCTACAACCGCGATCGGGAGCTCTACAAGTTCCTGCGGACCATGGAGACCTACAAGACCGCCGTCGACAAGCAGAGCTGGTTGGTGTTGTCGACCAACGCCGACGTCTTTCGCTACTTGCAGTCGGCGAACGCGGCCGGCGCGGCCCCACACGAGCGCGCCCCGAAGCACTGATGGCCGCTGTCGAGGGGGATCCGTACGTCGTCTTGAACGTGCCGCGGAGGGCGAGCAGCGAACAAATTCGCGCCGCCTACCTCTCACTGGCGGCGCGCTACCACCCCGACCAGCACCAGGGAAATCCGCTGGAAGAGCTGGCCAGCGCGCGCATGGCTGAGATCAACCGCGCCTACGAGCTCCTCTCCGACCCCACGCGCCGGGCCGCCTTCGACGCCGGTTCGCAGAACCGCACCGCGCGGGACGCCGCCGATCGCGCGATGAGGGGCCGCTTCATGAAGGGCGCGGCCCTGCTGGTGGCGCTGCCGCTGGTGTTCCGGACCGGCGCCATCATCTTGCGCGGCCTGGGCGCATTGATTCGGCTGCTGTTCGAAGCCCTGGGATCGTTGCGCGGGCCGCGGCTCGCCGCGGGCGCCGGCCTGATCGCGCTGGTGGTGCTGCTGGTGGCCACGTTCCGGCGCAAGCGCCGCTAGACGAGCCTCCCCCGACCTTCCCAATCTATTCATCCTGGGATCGCCGCGGACCGCCCTCTACGATCAAATGAGGTCGGACTACGACCTCCCGCTGAGCGGGTCAATGTCGGGGCGATGTCTGCGGCTGCGGCTGGAACGTGAAGGGCCGTTCGAGATGCAGGGGGGAGAGCGGATGGCTGAACGACCAGAGGCTCATCTGGCGCTTCACGCAATCCATCACCCGGCTGTCGACGGGTGACGTCGCAACCACCGCCGTGTCGGACACCTGACCGTTCGGGAGGATCGTCCAGCGCAACGTGAGCCGGCGTGCCTTGAGCGCGGCCGGAGTGTGGCGCTGGTGCCGCGCGACCTCGGCGGGACAGTTGTTGAGGAGCGTGAAACGCGACTGGATCTGGCGGTCGAGAGCCGCGGACTCCACCCTGTCGGCGGAAAGCGGAACCGGCGCCGCGATCGCCTGGTCGTCCTTCTCAACGCGCGCCTTTCGGGGCGTCACGCGTCGTTCGGCGGGCGCATCGGGGACCCGCGAGTCCGCTGCCGCCTGCGCGGTGGATGCCCCCGCCGCGCCCGATGCGGAAGCGGCCAAAGATAGAAAGACCCCAAGGACAATCGAAGTAAGACGCGGAAACATCATGACCCACCTCCGCCGTCCCGGATTTGCTCATCCCCGCGGTGGATGCCCAGGCCAGCATCGAGTCGGTGTCCCGCCCCCTCTTCCTTCATCGAACTTGTTGCTATGATATCGGCATGAGCGCCGGGACATTGCCGACCGAGCTTCCCCGCCGACGGTTCACCGTGGACGAGGTGTATCGGATGACGGAGGATGGCATCCTGAGTGAAGACGAGGCGGTCGAGCTCCTCGATGGAGAGCTGGTCCTTGTGAGCCCACAGGATCCGTCGCACGCTGCCCACCTCGCCGAGCTCCACCAGCGTCTCGCCGATGCGTATGGGCGCAATTCGCACGTTCGCGACCAGCTGCCCCTAGATGCGAAGCCGCACAGCTTGCCCGAGCCGGATCTCGCAGTCGTAAAAGGCCAGCCACGCGACTATCGCGATCGCCATCCGACCGGACGCGACGTACGGTTGGTTATCGAAGTGGCGCGATCGAGCCAGGCTATCGATCGCAAGAAGGCGAGTATCTACGCCTCCGCGCAAGCACCGGTGTATTGGCTGATCGATCTCGCGCTGCAACGACTCGAAGTATTCGCCGAACCGTCGGACCAGGGGAAGTATCTGCAGCAGCGTGTCCTAGTCTCTGGGCAAGACGTCGATCTGCCCGAGCTGGATCTCCGCTGGCCCGTGGCCGACCTCGTAGGCTGAGACGGTCCGGGTTTGCGGCCAGTCGGGACGGTGGACGGACCACCTATTGACGGGGGACCGGGCGCCGAACCGGCGCGCCGCTGGCGATGACCCCGGACGCCTCCGCGATCGTCGGAGTCTATCCTCCATGGGCGGGGAGCGTGTGGTGAGGCTGTCGGCCCTGAGTCAGGAGATCAAAAGAAGAACCCGACCCGGAGGAGATCGAGGGTTGGGAGCGGGTACTTGACGATGTACCGCGCCCCGGTCCGGATCGTGTCTTCCTGACGGCGCGCCGAATCGACGACGTCTTGTGAGAACTGGGCGTTGGCCTGCTGCGGGACCGGCTGGCCTCCGTAGGTCGAGGTCACCACCGGATCCTTGGGGATTGGAATCTGCAAGGTGAGGCCGAGCCCCAGCGCCAGACCCGAGCGCATCACCCAGAGCCAGCCGATCTGAGGCGCCACGAACACGCCCGACATGTCCGCCGTAACCTCCAAGCTTCCGTTGTCTACGGTCTTGTCGAGCGACGCCTTGAAGGTCTGATACCCGAGCCCGGCTCCCAGGAAGAACGCCCCGCGGAACGGAAACCAGCGCGCATTCCCCTGCAATGCCAGCATGCCGATCTTCGCGCTGCCCCCCGGGAACGTGATGGTGGGGAGCATGTTGAGCTCGGCCCCGAAGGCCCAGGCGGCGCCGAGCTTGGCACTGAGCTCTGCTTCCACGGGGCGCGGCAGGGAGATGATGCCGACCACCAGGCCGACGCGGTGGCCGTGCGGCGGTGGCGGAGCCGGCAGGGGCGCAACGACGGCGACCTCAGGGGAGGCGACCGGCGGCGGCAGGACGGGCGCCGGGGTCGGCACCTCGGTCAGGGTTGGCGGAGGTATGCTGTCGCCCGGAGGCGGGGATGGGGCCGGCGCCGGCGCCGGCGCCGCGGCGTCGGGCACCGGCATGGCGCCGGAGGGCGGGGGAGGAGGCGCGATCGGGTCGGCCTGCGCGGACGCGTGGCGGGATGCGAGCAGCAACACGAGCGCGACGACCGGAACGGAAGGCTTCAGCATGAGCCATTGTGCGGCTGAACGGGCCGTTCTGCCACCGCATGAACGTGCGGTCGAGAAGGCCCGTCAACCAACGCCCGCCGATCCCTCGCCGGCCCCGACTACTTCTTGGTCAAGGTGCGCACGTTGTTCCCGCCGAACGTCGCGTGCGAGGGCCTCGACCGCGCCGGGCGCGATGCGCCTGTCGGGTTGGGCTCCGACTTGCAGTGCCATCGTTCCGCCTTGAGAACGCCGCATGATTCGGGGAACGCGCGCCCCGACACCCTGACAGAGGTGTCGCGGTCGCGACGCGGCGTGCGGCATCCGATCTGGCTCGTGTCGCTGGCGCTGCTGATCGTCAACGACCACGTCCTCAAGGGGGCGGGCCTCTTGCCCGGCTGGCTGACCGGCAAGCTGAGCGACTTCGCCGGCCTGATCGTGGCGCCGGTGTTGATCGCGGCGATCGCAGGCGCGCGGCGCGCCGGTGCGCGGGTTGCCGCGTGCGCGCTCGTCGCCGTCGGGTTCGTCGCGATCAAACTCTCGCCGGTCGCCGCCGGTGCGCTCGAGCGCGCGCTGGCGCTCGCCCACATCCACTGGCGGGTCTGGTCCGACCCGACCGACCTGGCCGCGCTGGTGGTGCTGCCCGTCGCCTGGTGGCTGACCAGGCGGCCCGCACCGACAGCGCCGCCGGCGCGGGCACCGGCGCGCGCGACAGAGCGCCTGCTCGTGATCTCGGGCGCGCTCGCCTGCCTGGCGACGAGTGCGCCCCTGCCCATCGTCACCATCGATCTTTCGCTCGTGAATCGAACCCACGCGACGCAGCCGGTGGCGCTCTATCGCGCGGCTCCGCTCCAGGATTGTGCCGCGATCGCGGCCGGCGATCTCAGCACGCTCGCGGCGGCGACGTTCACGCCGGAAAGCTGCGTCGCGCTCGAGCCCGGCAAGGGCGTCCCGATCGGAGCGACCGTCGTCGTCAACGAGGGCGGGCCTCCGGCCGACGCGGGCGGCGGGGCCGACTGCCAAGCGGTGGTGGTTCGCGCCCCGGGGCTCGCGGACATGGTGCTCACCTGGCGGGCGATCTCCGCGAAGACGGATGACCTGGACGCCGCCCAGATCTATCTCGAAGAAGCGGGGACTCGCCTCTACGTCGCCGGCGACGACTACGTCGCCGCGGCGCCGGCCACGTTCACTCTGCCGGCGTCGGGCTGCGCGGGGCTTCCGTGATCGTCCGAGCCGTCGCCACGCGCGCCGCGATCGCGCTCGGGATCAGCGCCTGCGCCGCGGTGACCTTCCCTGCCCGCGCGGACGACGCGCCGCCGGTCAATCGATTCTCCGTCGGGCTTGCGGGGGGGCCGATGATCGGCTTCCAGGCATCGGCCGACGGCAGTCCGATCGCGGAGCCCGCCGGCCAAACGACGAATGCCATAGTGGCGCTCGGTGCCGACCGGAGCGTCGCAAGCTGGCTGGCCCTCGGTGTCGAAGCGCGCGGCGGCAGCTGGGATTCGGCCTGGTCCGCCGCCGCCGGATACGACAGCCAGCACGACCGGATTCTCTTCGACCTCGATGCGGTGCTCAGACTCCGATCCCCGCCGGTGTCGCTGTTTCCGAGACGGGTGGTGTTCAGCCTCTCCCCCTCGGTCGGGTTCACCTGGCCCGATGCGCCCGCGCGCCACACGCGCGCGGTCAGCGAGACCTGGCGGGCGCTTGGCGGCGGCGGCAACGCCGGCATCGAGCTCACCGGCGAGACCTGGTTCGCGTACCAACCGTCGCGGTGGAAAATGGGCCTCGCCGCGGGCTTCGGCTACATGCGCCACTGGTTCTCCCTCGACGGCGAGCTCGCGCCGCTCTCGGATCCCGGCGCGACCGTCTCGGCCCGTTACCGCTACGTCGCCGACCAGCTCATGTTCAAGCTGGCGTTCCTGACCGGCGTCTAGCTGATGGCTTCAGAATGAGCCTGGCCGCGTCCGCATACGATCCCGCCGGAAACCGGCGCAGATAGTCTCCGGCGTCGGCCCGGGCCGCCATCCGGCCGCCGTCGCTTTCGATCAACATCTTCCGCCCCAGCGATTGCGCCGCATACGTGCCCGACGGGTCCTCGCGCAGATAGCGCCCGTACCACGGGCGGGGACATTCAGCGGCCGGTGGCAAACTCCAGGGGCCGGTCGGGGTGGTTTGGGGCCTAGATGCAGCGCGCGTCGAGGCAGGATTTGGTGTCGCCACATTCGGCGCTCAGCTGACATTGGGGCGAGGCCTCGCCCAGCGTTTCACAGAATCCCCCGAGGCCACAGACCGAGGCTGCCGAGCAGGTACAGCAATCGCCATCGCTGCGGCAGCTGTCCCGACAGACTCCGTCCAT
>Ga0209863_10000254_pt1 | contig 31349 bp, 29 predicted proteins | sample OrgsoiDNA2013046_FD_185796 | JGI IMG/M metagenome (GOLD analysis project Ga0209863, IMG submission 185796) | Permafrost soil microbial communities from the Arctic, to analyse light accelerated degradation of dissolved organic matter (DOM) -... | ecosystem: Environmental > Terrestrial > Soil >...
CACCCGCGATCTGTCGGAGGGGGGCGCCGGTCTCACCGCCGACCGCCCATTCGGTGAGGGCGAAGAGGTGGTCGTTGGCCTCTTCCTGGTGGTCGACGACGTCGAGAGCGATACACCCCCTCTGTGGGTGAAGGCGCGCGTGGCCTGGACCAGCGAGGTCCAGGACAACCGCTACACGGCTGGCGTGCGCTTCGAAGTCATCACCGACGATCAGCGTGTCTGGCTGCGCCACGTGCTCAAGGAGATCGCGAAGCCCCAGACCAAGAGCTGAGCGAGAGCCACCGAGATCCAAGCCCGGCGGATCACGGGCCGAGCGCTCAGGCCGTCGCCAGGATGCGCTCGGCTACGCGGGCGCCGTCGAGCGCGGCGCTGACGATCCCGCCTGCGTAGCCGGCCCCTTCGCCGCAGGGGTAGAGCCCCACCAGAGAGGGCGAGACCAGGCTCTCCGGATCGCGCAGAAACCGTACCGGCGCGCTGGTGCGCGTTTCGGCCGCGATCAGCAGCGCCTCCGACAGCAGGAACGCCGGCAGCCGCGCCCCGATCTGACGCAGGCCCGTGCGGAGCGCCTCGACGACGAACGGGGGGAGCACCGCCCCGAGGTCCGCCGGCGTCAGCCCGGGACGATAGCTCGACGCGCCCAGCGAGCCGCTCGTGCGCCCGGCCAGAAAATCCTCCAGCCGCTGGGCCGGCGCGCGGAAGCGGCCGCCGCCGGCGCGATAGGCCGCGCGCTCGATGTCGCGCTGGAACCCGATGCCTGCCAACGGCCCCGCGGCGAGCGGGCCGAAATCGTCGACCCCGACCGAGACCACCAGGCCCGCATTGGCGAAGGGCGAATCTCGCCGCGAGAGGCTCATGCCATTGACGACCACGCCTTCGGGCTCGGTGGCGGCCGGGACGATCCAACCGCCCGGGCACATGCAGAAGCTGTAGACCCCACGATCGGCGGCGGTGGCGGTCAGCTCGTAGAACGCCGGCGGCAGCTTGGGATGTCCGGCGGCGTCGCCGTACTGGATCTCGTCGATGAGCCGCTGCGGGTGCTCGATGCGCACACCCACGGCGATCGGTTTGCGCACCATCGCGATCCCGGCCGACAGCGCCCACCCGTAAACCGCGCGGGCGGAGTGGCCGACCGCCAGCACCACCACCTCCGCGGGAATCTCACCCCCGTCGACGCTCACCGCGCAGATCCGCCCGGCCTCCGCGCGAACTCCGCTGGCACCAGTCTCGAAACGATACCTCACACCGAGCGTGGCGAGATGCTCGCGCAGGGCGACCAGCACGCGCGGCAAACGATTCGATCCCACGTGGGGGCGGGCGTCGGCCGCGATCTCCTCCGGCGCGCCGAAACGAACCAGGTCGCCGATCACCTCCGCCACCCCCGCCCGATCCTTCGAGCGCGTGTAGAGCTTGCCGTCGGAGTAGGTTCCCGCCCCCCCTTCACCGAAACAGTAGTTCGAATCGACGGCGAGCTCGCCGCGGGTGAGAAGCGCCAGATCTCGGCGCCGCGGCTGGACCGGCTTGCCCTGCTCGAGAATCGTGACCGGTACGCCGGCCTCGGCGAGCCGCAGCGCCGCCCAGGATCCGGCCGGACCCGAACCGACGACGACCACCCGGGGCGGCGGCCGACCGGCCGGCCAGTGCCCGGGAGCCCGCGACGGCGGCGCCGGCGCCAGGCGCCCGCCCCGCCGCGCCACCACCACCCGCAGCCGCTGACCGAGAGGCCGCCCCTTGCGCGCGTCGAGCGATCGGCGAATCACGCGCAGGTCGCCCACCTCGCCGCGGCCCCAGCCGAGCGCGCGTTCGACCTGTGGGGCCAGCGGCTCGTCGATGTCGGCCAGCGCGACAAAGAGATCGATCGTCTCGTCCATCTTCCCACCTTGCCACCTTGCCGGCTTGCCGGCGCCCCGGCGTCAGCTCGCGCCGGCGCTCAACCCGACGCGCCGCCGTGCTTCGATGCAATGTCGCCCGCCCGCCGCAAAGTCCCGACAAGGCTTGGGCCGGTTCTCGTAGATCGAGCAGGAATAGCCGCGCCCGGGGCCAGAGCCGTTCGGCGAATCGACGGCCAGAGCCGCACAACGCGCCCCCTCCCGGCGGATCTCGAAGCGGTGTCCCTGCCGAACGATCAGATCCGGCTCCTTCCAGACGACGGGATCGCGCACCGAGATCGTGACCGAGTGGTACGCCTCGCGACAGCACGCCCCGCAGGTGCGGCAGTCGACCGGCGGCTCCCAGCGGGCGCAGGCCGGCAGGCCGCGCGAGACGCGACCGCCGTCGCCGGTCGGGGACGCGCTCTGGCGACAGCGCTCGACCGGCGTCCCCCGTCCGCCCTGGTAGATCCAGGCGCAGCTGCCGCAGGTTTCGGCCGCCGGGCCCAGCGGGAACCCGAGTGGATGTCGCGGCAGAGCGAGCGCCGCCGTGCGCACCAGCGCGTCTTCGATGGGCGCGCGCCAGGAGGACGCCTCGAATCGGTCCCGCGCCGCCACGGCGATCGCGACCGCCGGATCGGGTGCCCGTGGAGCGGGCGCCAGCGGATCGCCCTCCAGCGCGTCGTAGTAGGGGCGGTATTCGGTGGTCGGCGCCATCAGCGCGCGCAACCCGAAGCGTCCCGCCAGATGCGCCCCGAACCGGAGGCAGGCATGCTCCCGCACCCGGTGCGCCGGGATGTTGTCGAGCCCCCAGTCGGGTGAAGCGACCGCCCCCTGCCCTTCGGTGATCGCGTGACACAGCTCGTGGAACAGAAGCTGCGCGAACGCGTCGTCCTGGTCCAGCAGATCGTCGGCGCCGATCGCGATCAGGCCGCGGCCATCGCTGGTGGCGTAGGCCTCCGCGGTGCGGGCGACGGCAAAACCTATCCGCTCGGCCGCCTCCCGCCAGATCGTTTCGATCGCGCGCGCCGCGAGCGGGCTCGGTGTCGCGCACGGCGCGGGTCGCATGGCCGGTATTGTGAACCGCGCGGCGCGCCGCCGCGAGCGGCCGCCGTCGAGCATTTTGCGAGTTACGCGATAACAGCGCACCGCGCCAGGGGTGAGATTTTTTGACATCTCGCTTGCCTTGGAGGGGGTGCGGATCAAACCTTTGTCCCGCCAGACGCATTTGACGCGATTGCCCTAGACCCGGTAGTCGCCCGTAAGTCTTCGCTACCGTCAAATCTAACAGGGGGGGAAATCGTGCTCGCCGATCTGCGAAACCTTGCTTTGTCTTTTGGCACCACCGCCGCACTCGCGAGCGTCTTTGCCGCTCCCTCCCACGCCGCGGCGGGATCTGGCGGTGGCGACACGTCGGCCGTCCCGCTCGGCGATCCGATCGGCAGCACCGCCGATCCGCATGCCACCTCCTGTCTCAAGCAGACGATCTGCGCGGTCAAAGAGAAGATCCGCTGGCAGACACCGGCCTGGACGCCCTCGCAGTGCGGCCGCATCGCCGACGCGGTCTCGACTTCGGCGAAGCGTCACGATCTGAGTCCGACGTTGCTGCTCGCGATCATGGTCAACGAGAGCGACATGAACGAGAAGTCCGCGCGCCTCTATACCCGCGACGGAAAGGTCTACGCAAAGGACGGCGGCCTGATGGCCATCCGCTGCATGCTCGACGACCACGATCGTTGCACGAACGGCAATGTCCGCGGCGTAGCCTGGAAAGATCTCATGGATCCCACGACCAACATCGAGCTCGGGGCGCGCGAGCTCGCGCACTGGCGCGATGGGGGCGGCGTGATGAGCAAGACCATCGTCAAGCTCGACGCCCAGGGGCATCGCCAGCGCGTGACCAAAGAGGTGCCCTGCGATCACAAGAACCACGGCTGGTGGGCGCACTACAACCACGGACCGCGCTACATCGACAAGGGATACCCGCGACATTATCCCCATCGGATCGCGGTGCTCGACCACGCCTTCGCGACGGTGATGAACACACCCGCACCCGAGCTGACGTCGGGACGGATCACCATCCGGGATCCAGGCAAGCGCGAGCGCACCGTCGATCGGCCGCTCGAGCCGCGCTACAAGAAGCTCTGCGAGCAGATTCTGTCGGGCGGTACCTGTTCCGCGCTCGCGCTGAACTAAGGCCGGGAAATTCAGCGCTCGGGCGCTTCGGTGGTCGGCGCGCCGGAGGGCAGCGACATCGGGTTCCGCGTCCAGAGATCGCCGAACACGCCGATCATGAGCACGATCGAGAAGACCAGCGAGACCACGAAGACCAGCCGGTTGGCGCCGGGCGCCTCCGTCATGTGCATGAAGAAAAGGACAACCAGGGTCGCTTTGATGGTGGCGATCAGGAGAGCGATGAAGATGTTGGCGCCCCCCAGATCCATTCGACCGGTGATGACGGTCGTCGCCGTGAAGACGAGGAGCAGGGCCCAGACCAACCAATAGCGTCCCACCCCATGCGGGTGGTGCTCGTCTTTGGCGGCTGGAGAATCGCTTGTTTCGTGGGCCACGTGGTCTCCGGTTCGCTATATGAGATACAGCAACGGGAAAAGGAAAATCCAGACCAGATCGACCAAGTGCCAGTACAGGCCACCGAGCTCGACCGGCACATAGTACGACTCCGAGAAGTGGCCGCGTAGCACGCGCGACAGGAGCCAGATCAGGATCGACATGCCGACGATGACGTGGAAGGCGTGCAGGCCCGTCGTGAGGAAGTAGACGGTGTAGTAGAGGTTGGCCCCCGGCGCCGTCACCTCGGCGTAGTGGTACCACTTGCCCGGCAGCGCCCCCTCCTGGAACTTGTGGCTGTACTCGATCCCCTTGATCACCAGGAAGGCGAGCGCGCAGGCGATCGTGAAGATCAGCAGGGCCGCGCAGCGCTTGGTCTTCCCCCGTTTGATCGCGTCGTAGGCGAGCGCGACGCTCAAGCTGCTGGTGATGAGCACGACCGTGTTGGTGGCACCCGCCCACAGATCCAGGTGGCGCGACGCTTCGTGAAAGGCCTCGTGATAAAAATGCCGGTAGACGGTGTAGCCGAGGAACAACCCGGCGAAGAGCAGCACCTCGGTGCCGAGGAACAGCCACATCCCCAGGCGGACCGCGTAGTCCTGCTTCTCGATCGTTTCGTAGTGGTGCGCGAGATGCGGGTTGGGGACGTGCGTGTCAGATGACGACATGCTCGACCTCCTCTCCCGGCTCCTGATACGAGTGCGGGTCCTTGGTGATGATCGGCGTCTCGTCGAAGTTGTGCTTGGGCGGCGGCGAGGTGGTCATCCACTCGTAGCCGCGCGAATCCCAGGGGTTGTCGCCCGCCACCTCCCCGCGCACCAGCGCGTAGATGAGGTAGATGAGGATGATGACGAAGCCGAAGGCCAGCAGCGACGCACCGGCGGTCGACGCCACGTTGAGCGCCTGGAACCGCTCCGGATACATGTAATAACGGCGCGGCATCCCGGCGTTCCCCAGCAGGAACTGCGGGATGAAGGTGGCGTTGAAGCCCAGCACGATCAGCGACGCGGCCACCATCCCCCACCCCTCGTGGTACATGCGCCCGAACATCTTGGGGAACCAGTAGTGGACCGCGATCAGGAACGCCATGATGACGGCGCCCACCATGATGAAGTGGAAGTGCGCAATGACGAAGTACGTGTCGTGCCAGTGGACGTCCAGCGACACGGTGGCGACCGCGATGCCGGTCATTCCGCCGAAGACGATGAAGAACAGAAAGCCGCAGATGTAAATGAGCGGCGTCTTGACGGCGATGGCGCCGCGGTAGAGCGTGGCGACCCAGTTGAACACCTTGATGGCGGTGAAGACGCCCACCAGCATCGAGATCACGGCGAAGGCCCCGTCGTTGAAGGGCGACTGCCCGGAGACGAACAGGTGATGCCCCCAGGCGAAGAAGCCGACGAACGCGATCCCCAGCGACGAGTAAGCGATCATCTTGTAGCCGAAGATGTTCTTCCGCGAGAAGGCGGCGATGGCCTCCGAGACCACGCCCATGGCCGGGAGCACCATGATGTAGACGGCCGGGTGGGAATAGAACCAGAACATGTGCTCGAACAGCACCGGATCGCCGCCGCGGGTCGCATCGAAGAGCCCGAAGCCACCCACCTTCTCGATCCCGACCAGCAGGACCGTAAGGCCGATGACCGGCGTCGCCAGCACCTGGATGATGCTGGTCGCGTAGATCGCCCAGACGAACAGCTGCATCCGCATCCAGCCCATGCCGGGCGCACGTAACGTATGGATGGTGACGATGAAGTTCAGACCGGTCACGATCGACGAGAAGCCGAGGATGAAGATCCCCAGCAATACTGGAAAAAGCGTGGTCGGCGTGGTGGTGCTGTAGGGGGTGTAGAACGTCCAGCCCGTGTCGGTCCCGCCCATGACCATGCCGGCCAGCACCAGCGTCGCGCCCGTCCAGTAGAGGTAGAGCGACAGCAGGTTCAACTTGGGGAACGCGACGTCCTTGGCGCCCAGCATGAGCGGCAGGCAGAAATTGCCGAATACGCCTGGAATCGCCGGAATCATGAAGAGGAAGATCATGACCACGCCGTGCAGCGTGAACATCCGGTTGTAGGTGTTGGCGCCCATGATGGTTGGGCCCGGGGTGAGCAGCTCGACCCGCAACGCCATCGCGAAGATCCCGCCCAGCAGGAACGCGATCATCACCGAGATCAGGTACATGACCCCGATCCGCTTGTGATCGATGGTGGTGAGCCACGACCAGACGCCCCGATCGGCGTTCAGGTAATTCACCGCCGGGTAGACCGGGGGCTTATTTTCGTGGAGCTGGCTTGGCTGGCTCATAAATCGCTTCCTTCGAGGGGACGGTCTCGAGATTCTGCGTCCGCAAGGACTTGATGAACTCGACCAGCGCCGCGGCTTCGGGCGCCGCGAGCCGCCCCTTGTAGGTCGGCATCACGGGCTTGTAGCCCTTCACGATCTTCCCGCGCGGGTCGATCATCGAGTCGGTCAGGTAGGCCTCGTCGACGACGATGGTATCGCCGCTCTCCAGCACCTCCCGCTTGCCGTAGAGATCGAGCCAGGTGGGCCCGATGTGCGGTTCGCCGTCGAGCGAGTGGCACTTGACGCAGCCTTGCGCCATCGCGATCTTCTTGCCGTATTCGACGATGGAGCCGTGGAAACTGGGACCGTCGTCGCCGCCGGTGTCGACCCGCTCCGCCAGCCCCCGCTTCTGATCGATCATCCACTGGTCGTACTCGGGCCCCGGCATGACCACGATCTCGCCCCACATCTGCGAGTGCCAGGTGCCACAGTACTGCGAGCAGAGGATCTGGTAGCGGCCCGGCTTGGTCGCCTCGAACCAGGTCTCGGTGTAACGCCCGGGCAGCACGTCCTGCTTGATGCGGAAGTCGGGGACGAAGAACGAGTGGATGACGTCGCGGCTGGTCATCAGCAACCGCACCGGGCGATTGGCGGGAACGTGCAGCGTGCCGATCGCGTTCGGGCCCTCGCCGCCGTAGGAGAACTTCCACATCCACTTCTTGGCCATGACGTAGACGTCGGTGGCGTTCTTGGGGGGCGTCGTGTACCAGACGTAATCCTTGAACCCCTGCACGAACCAGAGCAGGAAGAAGAACAACGGCACCCCGATCACCACCAGCTCGAACTTCACGCTCGGCACGACCACCGGCGTCGACTGCTTGGGGCGGCGCGCGCGGTACTTGAAGAAGAAGATGAACGCCAGCAGGCCCGTGATCGTCGAGGCGATCATCGTCACCGTGATGACGAAGAAGTGCAGGCGGTCGACCGGGACCGCGAAGGTCGAGCGGGCGTCGGGCAGCCAGAGCAGCCGGCGCATCAGATCGTCGAGAGCCGTCATGCCACACTCCCATCGGCTCGAGGCTGGTGCGGGGGACGGGGGACCACGCGCTTCTTCATCGCGAGCTCCTTTCGCCAGAGCACGGTCAGGAGACCGGCCAGGGCGAAGAACACCAGCAGCGCGCCGATTCGCATGAAGGCCATCACGAATGGCGCGTACCGCCGGGTCGCGGGGTCGTACTTGTAGCAGGCCAGGATGACCTTATCGAGCGAGGTCCCGACCCGTCCGCCGCTGGCCTCCACCACCGCCATCCGGAAGTCGCGCACCGGATAGTCGACGCCGTAGAGATAGCGCGCGATCACGCCTTCGGGCGTCAGCACGAAGGCCACGGCGTCGTGGGCGAACTGCTTCGAGTGTGGGTCGAACTTGTAGCGAAAGCCGACCGCGTCGGCCAGCGTGCGCGCGGCCGCCGCGCCGTCGGTGGTCGAAAGCCAGAACGGCCACTCGGCGGCGGTCGCCCCGTTGCCGGCCAGCTCCAGCACGCGGTGCTGGCTCTGCGCGAGCAGCTTGGTGTCTTCGGCGGGATCGATGCTGATGTCGACCGCCGTGAAGTCCTTGCCGAGCTTGAGCCCCGACCCGTGCGTCGCCTTGGCCAGACCGTCGAGCACCAGCCCGCACAGCATCGGGCAGCGGTGGTAGCCGAGCGTCACGATCACCGGCTTGCCCCGGCCGAGGAGCACGTCGAGGGCCACCGGCCGACCGGTCACGTCGGTGAACGTCAACCCGCTGGGGATGTGTTCGCCGAGATGCTCGATGACGTCGATGTCCTGCAAGGCCGCCAGCGGCTGATCGCTCCCCTGCGGGAAGACCAGCTGCGGCTCGGCGCGCAGCTTGGCGCCGGCGCCGGCCAGCGCGACCGCCGCGAATGCCACTATCTTCAGGCCGCGGAGGCTCATCGCGGCGCTCCCGGGGGCAGCGCCCCACCGACGGCCGCCTCCAGCGCGCGCTCGATCGGAACGTGGGCGATGCCCCTGCCGCGATCGATCCACCCGTAGCCGTTGAGGCGCGCGGCCCGCTCCCGCCGCCAGTCCGCCAGCCGATGATCGCCGTTGAACGGTACCTGATCCACGATGCCGATCTCGGCCTTGCCGAGCACCGGCTGAGCGGCCAATCCGGTGGACTCCTCCGCGCGCTTGGTGTCCCGATGCAGGATCGCGGCGGACCACAAGATGCCGGCCACGAAAGTGACCAACGAGAAGACACCGACCAGGATGACCTTGCCGAAGGCGATCTGGTCCTCGGACTCGTGCCCGGGGGGATGGCTGTCGGGTGTGCCGTGCGTGCTCATGGCCTGTACCGGATCGATTCGGCGAGGTAGGGATCTCTGACGGGGATCGCGAAGCGGCCGCGCAGCCGCGAGACCGCGAAGGCGATGGCGACCAGACCCACGCCCAGGAACGCCGTGAAGTTGGTCCAGTGGAGAGCAAACCCTTCCGGGTGCAGCGTCGGCATCACCAACCAGAAGATATCGACGTAGTGAATGAGCAGGATCCAGATGGCGACCACCGTCAGCTGGCGCGGGTTGCGCTTGAGCGAGCGCGACAGCAGCGCGCCGAACGGCAGGAAGAAATGTCCGATGATCAGCAACCCGCCCACCCAGGCCCAGCCCGGCCCGAAGCGCGTGATGTAGAACGGGGTCTCCTCGGGCAGGCCCGCGATCCAGATCAGCAGGAGCTGCGAGAAGGCGATGTACGTCCAGAAACAGGTGAAGGCCAGCATCAGCTTGCCGACGCTGTGGGTGTGCTCGTCGGTCATGTGGCCGCCGAAGACGTTGCGCGCCCGGCCCATCCCGGTGACCACCGCCAGAAGCGAGACCGTCGACACGAAGCTGCCGGCGAAAAAATAGACGCCGAAAACCGTGGAGAACCAGGTCGGGTTCAGGCTCATGAGCCAGTCGAAGGCGGCGAAGGTGATCGCGAGCGCGATGAACGGCAGGCCGCCGGCCGCGAGGTTGCGTTGCCGCTGGGTCAGCGCGACTTCACCGGTCTCGTCCTGGCGGCGCGACCAGCCGTAAAGACGCCACGACAGGAAGGTCGCCAGGAACAGATAACAAAAGCCGCGGACCACAAAAAAGGTGACGTTCAGGTACGGGCTCTTGTGGGCGAGCAGCTTCAAGGTCTCGCGCCCCAGATCGGCTGGGGGGTCGACCCACACGTAGATGTGTTTCATCCCGATCGCGAGCGGGATGAAGAGAAAGATGAAGACAAACACCGACGACGCCATCACCTCCACGGGACGGCGCAGAACCGTCATCCAGCGCGCGTGGGTGGCGTGGAAGATCATCAGCAGGATCACCGACGCCAACGCGATGCCGCACCAGTAGGCGAAGGCAACCAGATACGAATAGAAGGCCTCGCGCGGGCTGACCGCCATGCCGATGAAGGTCAGGATCAGGAACACCAGGCCGGCCGCACCACCGCCAACCATCCAGCGGCCGCCGCCGCGGAAGGGCGCGAGATCCACCGCGGGCGCCTGCGGATTCGAGGTGGCGGCGCTCACCGTTTCTCCTCCAATGTGGACGCGGGCGCCGGTGTGGGCGCCGGGGCCGGCTCGTTGGTCCCGGCTGGCAGCCCGTCGAGCTGCTGGCGGACCTCCGGGGGCAACGCGCCGACGGGCGTGCTCTGACTGAGCTGCAAGGCGCGGAGATACGCAACCACCGCCCAGCGCTCTTCCACCGTCAGCTCGGCTGAGTAGGAGGCCATCAGACCGAACCCTTTCGAGATGACTTCATAGACATAGCCGGCCGGCTTGCTCACGTACTTGGCCTGGAGCAGCGACGGCGGCGGCCGCAACGCCATCTGCGTCGCCACGATGCTGTTGCCGTCGCCAAGCGGCCCGTGGCAGGTCCCGCAGGTGATGTCGAACCGCTTGCGACCGAGCTCGAGCAGCTTGCGCGACACCGGCAGCGGCACCGTCGTCACGTAGTTCGGCAGCGGCTCCGCGTTGGGTTGCAGGGGACCGTCGACCTCGTGCCCGGTCGTCAGGCGCGGGTTCAAGGTGATCCGCTCGTGGGGCACGGTCCCCTCGGGGGGCGCACGCATCGACAGGCCGTCCTCGTAGAAATGACTTTCCTTGTAGCGATTGGCCTTCGGCTGGGAGTCGGCCATCTGGTCGAGGATATTCTCGTCGCAGGCGCTGGTCGCCAGCAGGACGGCCAATCCAAGCAGGGTGAAGGTCCGGATCGTCATCGTTCGGACTCGTGAACCAGCTCGACGCTCGCCGCACCGGCCGCGCGCACGTCGCCGAGCGCCTTGTCGGCGTCGGCGCCGACCGGCAGCTCCACCGACAGGAAGAACGCGTCGATCGCGGCGCGCCCGAACTGTTCCGACTCGAAGATCGGATGGTACGGCTTCGGCAGGCCCGATAGCGTGAAGAAACCGAAGAACGACGATCCGCCGGCCAGCAAGACCGCCAGCTCGAAGGTGATAGGGATGTTCGCCGGCGGCGAATGCATCGGTCGGTTGCCGATGTTGATGGGAAAGTCGATGACGTTGCAGAAGTAGATCATCGAATACGCGATGCAAATCCCCGCGATGGCGCCGCACAACACGATGGCCGGGATCTTTGGACGTCCCAGCCCCAGCGCAGCCTCGAGCCCGTGGATCGGGATCGGCGTATGCGTGTCGACGTCCTTGTAACCGCCCTCGCGCACCTTGCGCGTTCCCGCCAGAAGGGCTTCGGGCGTGGCGAATTCCGCCACCACGAACCGGCGGGCGACGAACCCCGAGTCTTCGTGGCCGCCGCTCATGCGTGCGTCTCCCCCGCGACGGCGTCGTGCTCGGCCAGCTCATGCCGCAGCTCCTTGACCTCGGTGACCGCCACGGCTGGCACGAACTTGAGGAACAGAAGGAATAGCGTCGAGAAGAGACCGATCGTGCCGATGAAAAGACTGAGGTCGACCCAGGTCGGCGAGTAGTCCTTCCAGCTCGACGGCAAGAAGTCGCGGTGGAGCGAGGTGACGACGATGTTGAACCGCTCGCACCACATGCCGATGTTGATCAGGATCGCCGCCACCCACATCACGGGGATGCTGGTGCGGAGGCGCTTCGACCAGAACATCTGCGGCACGACGATGTTGCAAAAGACCATCGTCCGGAAGATCCAGCGCATCGGCCCGTGCCAGCGGGTCAGGAAGAACTGCCCCATCTCGTAGGGGTTCCCGCTGTACCAGGCGATGAAGTGCTCCATCACGTAGCCGTAGCCGACCATCATCCCCGTCACGAGCATGATCTTGTTCATGTTCTCGAGGTGCTTCATGGTCACGACGTGCTTGAGCCCCAGGAAATGCCGGGCGGGGATCATCCAGGTCATGACCATCGCGAACCCTGAGAAGACGGCGCCCGCCACGAAGTACGGCGGGAAGATCGTGGTGTGCCAGCCCGGGATGACCGAGGTGGCGAAATCGAACGACACGATCGTGTGGACCGAGAGCACCAGCGGCGTCGACAAGCCCGCCAGCAGCAAGTAGGCCCACTTGTACTCGGCCCAGTGGCGGCCCGAGCCACGCCAGCCCATCGCGAAGAGGCCATAGATGAACCGCTTGGTCTTGCTCTTCGTCGTCTCGCGCAACGCCGCGAGATCGGGCACCAGGCCCAGGAACCAGAAGAGCAGCGAGATCGTGAAGTAGGTCGAGACCGCGAACACGTCCCAGGTGAGCGGGCTCTTGAACTGCGGCCAGATCCGCTGGACGCTCGGATACGGCATGAGCCAATAGGCGGCGAACCATGGCCGGCCGGTGTGCAGGAGCGGGAAGAGCAAGGCGCAGATGACCGCGAACAGCGTCATCGCCTCGGCGAAGCGGTTGATCGAGGTGCGCCACTTCTGCTGGAAGAGCAGCAGGATCGCCGAGATGAGCGTCCCGGCGTGGCCGATGCCGATCCACCAGACGAAGTTGATGATGCCGAACGCCCAGCCGACCGGGATGTTGTTGCCCCAGGCCCCGATCCCCTTGTAGAGCGTCCAGGAAATCGCGATGACCAGCAGGCCCAGCATCGACAGGGCGCAGCCGAACAGCATCCACCAACCCTTGCCGGCCCCGCGCAAGACGTGGGTGAGCAGGCTGTCGTTGATGGTCTGATCGGTGTGCGTCCCCTCGATGAGCGGAAGCGGCTCGAGCGGATCGTGCGACAGATTTGGAGCGGCCATCGCCTAGTCCACCTTCGCGAGCTCGGGGTTGGGGTTGCGCACGCGCGCAAGATACGCGGTGCGCGGGCGGGTGCCGAGCTCGTGCAGCAGATCGTAGCGGCGTGTGTCGGCGTGGAGCTGCGAGACCTTGGAATTCGGATCGTTGAGCGAACCGAAGACAATCGCCTGCGTCGGGCAGCCCTGCTGGCAGGCGGTCTGGAGCTCCCCGTCGGCGATCGTCCGGCCCTCGATGCGGGTCGCGATCCGGGCGCGCTCGATCCGCTGCACGCAATAGGTGCACTTCTCCATGACGCCGCGGGAACGGACCGTCACCTCGGGGTTCATCCCCAGCTCGCGCGCCGCGCTGATGTCGCCGGTGTAATCGAGGAAGTTGAACCGTCGCACCTTGTACGGACAGTTGTTGCTGCAGTAGCGGGTGCCGATGCAGCGGTTATAGATCATCTCGTTCAACCCTTCGTCGCTGTGGACGGTGGCGTTGACAGGACAGACGTATTCGCACGGCGCGGTCTCGCAGTGTACGCAGCCGAGCGGCTGGTTGATCATCTCGGGCTCGTCGACCGGCCCGCTGAAGTAACGGTCGATCCGGATCCACTGCATCTCGCGGCCGCGCCCGACCCCGTCCTTGCCCACCGAAGCGATGTTGTTCTCCGACTGGCAGGCCACCACGCAGGCGTTGCACCCGGTGCACTTGTTGAGGTCGACCGACATGCCCCACTTGTAGGCCTGTCCGCTGTAGTCGACCGGCTGGTGGATCACGGCCTGCGGACCGCGACGCTCCTCCAGCTCTTCGTGGAACATCGAACCGGGGTTGAGCACCTCGGCGAGCGGCGCCGAGACGGCGGGCGGCGGGCTGTCGCGACCGTCGGGGGACATGGTCCAGTGGTCCTGCGTGATCGCGAACTTGAAACGCTTCCCGGTCTTGCTGAGGGCGGCGCCCCGATCGAACCAGGGGGCCTCGCTGGTGCGCAGTGCGTTCGCGTTGAAGCCGACCCCCCGTCCCACGTGTCCGGTGGCGGTGCGTCCGTATCCGAGGGGCAAGGTGATCGCGTCGTCGACGTGACCGGGCACGATCATCGCGGGCGCCTCGAGCGTCCGGTCTCGGTAGGTGACCTCGACGATGTCGCCGGTCTCGAGGTCGAGGCCCTTGGCCGTCGCGTCGGAGATCAGGAGCGCGTTGTCCCAGGTGAGCTTCGTGATCGGGTGGGCCAGCTCCTGCAGCCAGGCGTTGTTGGCGAATCGACCATCGAACACCTTCGGATCGGTGGCGAACGCGATCTCCATTCCGGAGCCGGTCCGCGCCAGCAGCGGGGCCGCCGCTTGGGCCAGCGCCTGTCCGTTGATCGCCACGCCGGCCTCTGCGCCGGCGCCGGTGTCGGGAACGATACCGTCGGCCAGCCAGCGCTCCCACACGTTGTCGAACGATCCGACCGGGTTCCCCGGCAACTTGGCCATGCCCCGCCAGTAGCGCCGCAGGAGCTCGTGGGTCCCGAGATCGCCGTCGCCGACGAACGCCGCCAGGACCTCGGCCTCCGTCCGGCCTCCCCACAGGGGGGCGATGAGTGGCTGCGAGATCGACACGATGCCGTCGGTGGCACGCCCGTCCCCCCACGACTCGAGGACGTGCGCGGCGGGTACGAAATAGTTGCAGATGGCGGCGGTCTCGTCCTCATACAGGCCGTGATAGATGACGTTCGGGACGCGCTTCAGAAGCTGCGCGAGCTTGTAGTCGACCGGCGCCGCGTAGACCGGGTTCTCGCCGGTGACGACCAGCGTGTCGACGCTGCCGGCGGCGATGTCCTCGGCCAGCGCGCCGAGCGCCGCCGCTCCGGAGGTCGCATCGGTGGTGATCGGGACGCCGTATTCGACGGTGCTGCCGAGGTTGCCGAGCGCGACGTTGAGCGCCGCGGCCAGCGCATGAACCACCGGCGGCTGCCGGCGCCCCGCGATGACCAGCGAGCGCCCACGGTTGCGCTCCAGATCGCCACAGAGCGCGACCAGCCACTTCGGATCCCAGGAGCCCTGGCCGTGGCCGAGCGATCCGACTGGACCCAGCGCCGAGAGCCCGCGTCCGGAGAGCATCGCGCAGAGCGAGCCGAGGAGCGCGCCCACATCCGACCCGCGCAGGCGCAGCCGGTGATCCGCCATCCCGCCGGTGATCGTGAGGGCCGGCTCGATCACGTAGAGGCGGTTCATGTCCCGCGAAGGCTCGCGGCGCGCCGAGAATTCGCGGGAGAGTCGGGTCTGCTCCGGCCCGTCGGCCATAAAATCGGAGTCGAGCGACAAGATGACGGCGGCGGGCGCCAGGTGGTGGCGCGGCACCAGAGGACGGCCGAACGCCATCTTCGAGCCTTCGACGGCGCCGTCGCCCGCCACGGCCGCGTAGCTGACGAACTTGGCCTGCGGGAAGCGCTCGAGGATCCGGCGGCGCAGATCGGCCAGCAGCGGCGAGGTGGTCGGCCCGGTCAGGAAGCGAAGCCCGGAGCCCCCCTTCTCGGTGAGCTTGCCGCCGCGGGCCTTGACGTCGGCCAAGAACGTCTGCCAGCCGATGGCGTCGCCACCCCGCCGGAGCTGCTTGGCCCGATCGTCGTCGTAAAGACCGAGGATCAGCGCCTGCTCGGTAACGGTGGTGGCACCGATCGTCTCGGGGTGGGCTGGGTTCCCCTCGATCTTGGTGGGTCGCCCCTCGTGGCTCTCGACCAGGAGGCCGCTGGTGTATCCCTCGAGCGCGTAGGCGGTAGCGAAATGGAGGGCGTTGCCCGGGGTGATCTCCTCGGGCCGGCGCACGAACGGAATGATCTTCTCGTTCGGTTTGCGGCAGGCGGCCCCGACGGTCGCGATCGCCGTCGAGACGCCAAGGAGCTGCATGAATCCCCGGCGGGAAACGCCGTCCATTTCCGACGCGCCACCCGGAAACTCGTTGGCGGCGCCCGGAACCGCACCAAGCAGAGAACGCTCCTCGATCGAGCGCCAGAGTGGGCGCGAGGTCAGCCCGGTCTCGGCTCCGGCGACGTTCTCCGCGCCCACCATCGGCAGCGACCGTCGGGCGCGGTCATTCGCGCGCGCTTCGTGGTTGTCGTCGCAGCTCATTTGTATTCGGGACCCTCGAAGGGTCCCGCTCCCCCCGCGACGGGCTCGCGCGAGCAAAGCTCGCGCTCCCCCACGCGATCGGCTCTATTTGGAATGATCATCATCATCGGTGGCACGTGGTGCAGCTGGTGCGCGTGTGGACGTTGTTCTGCACGGCGAGCAGCCGTCCCGCTTCGACCGGGTCGCCCTCCGGCTTCCACTCCATGTTCACGACCTCGGAGACCGGTCGGAGGTTCTCTTCCGGGTGACGGTGGCAATCGAGGCAGAAGCCCATCGTCAGCGGGGTGGCCTTCTCCACGGCCGCCATCTGATCGACGCGGCCGTGGCAGCTGACGCAGCCGACGCCCTTGTTCACGTGGATCGAGTGGTTGAAGTAAACGAACTCGGGAACCTTGTAGACCCGTCGCCATTCGAGGGGCTTGTTCTGGAAGAAGCTCTCGCGCACCGGTTCCAGAAGCGGGCTCTTGTTCCAGATCTGCGAGTGGCAGTTCAGACAGAGCTGCGTCTGCGGGATGCTGGCGGCCGGCGACTTGTCGACGGTGTTGTGACAATAACGGCAGTCGATCCCCTCGTCACGGGTGTGGTGGCGGTGGTCGAACTGGAGCGGCTGCTCGATGGGATCCTGCATGCCGCGTGCGAGCGGCGTGCGGGCATACAGCATTAGACCGCCAGGAACGCCCAAGGCCCCCGCCGCGATCACGAACAGAGAGATCTGGGCGAGCGTGTTGTGCTTGGGCCGAAAGAGAGGACTCATCCTCGTCGCGGAGCATTTAGGCCGAGCGCGGCGGCGACGTCAAGAGAAGTATTGGAGAGAATTTGGCAGGCCGGTCGGTGTCAGCACGATGACGTCGGGGCCGACCCGCAACGGGCCCCCGCGAAACGCCCGCGATGGCGATCTTCAGAACCCGATTTTGCGCATCACGAACCGGGGCAGCAGGCGGATCACGAACATGATCAGGCCCCAGATCCCCGGCGCGTAGACCACCGGCTTGCCGCGGTCGATGGCGCGGACCACGCGGGCCGCAACGGCATCGGGCTCGCCGGCGAAGGGCGGCGTCTTCAGGCCCTCCGTCATGCCGGTGCGCACGAAGCCGGGTTTCACGCAGATCGTGCGCAGCCCCTGTGCGCGAAACTTGTGATCGAGCCCTTCGAGGTAATGTGACAGACCGGCCTTCGCCGCGCCGTAGAGCACCACCGGCTTGCGGCCCCGTTCGCCGGCGACGGAGCTGAACACGCAGAGCGTGCCGCCGCCCCGGGCGAGCAGACGCTTGCGCGCTTCCTCGCAGAACACGACGGTGTTCGCGAAATCGACGGTCAGCAACCGGCGCGCCAGCTCCGAATCCGCCTCGAGGCGCTCCTGGGTCGCGAAGAGGCCGGCCGTGACCACCACGACGTCGAGTCCGCCCAGGCCCGCCTCGGCGGCCGCGAGCGCCGGGGCGAACCCCGCGGGCCGCTCGAGATCGCAGACCGCCGTGCCGACCGAGCCGGCGGCGCGGCCGGCCCGTGCCTCCAGATCGCGCGCGCTCCGGATGAGATCCTCCGGATCGCGGCCCAGCAGGAAGAGCGCGTCTCCGCGTTCCATCAGCCGGCGCGCCAGCGCCCGTCCCATCCCCTTCGTCGCGCCCAGCACCACGATCTTCACGGCGAGCCTCCCTTGGTTGGACCGAGATCGAGCAGCCGTTCCGACTGGGCGCTGCGCAGGCGCCCCTCGGGGTCCCAGCGGCGGCGAATGGACTGCCACTCGGCCAGTCTCGGCTCCATCTTGGCGAAGTGGTCCCGCCGGGTGAAGGTGTCCTTGGCGAGGTAGATGCGCCCGCCCTCGCCCACCACCAGATCGTTGAGCGCGTCGATCAGCCCCTGCGTCCAGGGCCGCACCGGAAAATCGATCGCGATCGAGGTGCCCGACTTGGGAAACGAGAGCAGTCCGTCCCCCTCGGGCCCACAATCCTTGATCACGCAAAGGGGGGACGCGCCGCCTCGCCGGGTGACGATCTCCATGAAGCGGGTGAGCGCGCCAATGCCGCTTTCGGGCGGGATCACGCATTGATATTGCGTGAACCCCATCTTGCCGTAGGCACGGTTCCAATGGCGTATGGAGTCCAGGGGATAGAAAAAGGCATCCGGATGAACCAGTCCGGCCCGCCGAGTTGGATGGGTCCGGAACAGGAACTCGTTCAAGAGCCGAGCCGCCAACCGATTGAGCGCCCAGCTCGGCAGATTCACCGGCAGCGTGAAGCCCCGCCTGGGCTTCGGCGGTTGCGCCGCCGCCTCGGAGCGCTCGGCCCAACGGGCCCGCAACACGAACCCTCGGCCCACGTTCTTTCCGCGCGAGACGCAATCGATCCAGCCTTTGGTGAACGGCCAATTGGCGGCGGATTGGGCCAGCACATCCACGAATTCGCCCACGCTGCGCACCCGCTGGGTCTCGCCCCACAACCAAGGCGAGGGGACACGCGCCATATTGAAGGTCACCTCGAGAATGTGGCCGGTCAGGCCCATTCCTCCCACCGTGGCGCGAAACAGGTCGCGCTCTTCGATCCGCGAGCAGTCGACGATCCGTCCGTCTGCCACCCGCATCCGTAGCTGCGTGACGTGCGCGCCGAAGCAGCCGTCGCGGTGGTGGTTGCCGCCGTGGACGTCGGCGGCGACCATCCCACCGACGGTGACGAACTGCGTCCCCGGGGTCACCGGGACGAACCAGCCGCGCGGCAAGAACAGACGATAGAGGTCGGAGAGCGGAAGGCCCGCCTCGGCGCGCAAGGTGCCGCTTACAGGGTCGAAGGAGAGGATCCGATCCGCGAGGACCGCCGAGGCCACCACCGGATCGCCGGCAGCGGGGAGCGACGAATCGCCGTACGACCGACCAAGCCCGCGCGTGAGCGGCCGCCCCGTCGTGATCCGCGGCAGATCCTCGGAGCGCACCTCGCAACCAGGCACGACGGGCGACCGGCCCCAGCCGGCCAGAGTCTCGGCGCGCTTCACGCTCGGCACTCTATCCTACGGGGGCGTGGTTCGCTGCCGCTCACACGCCCCGGGCCCCCTCGCTGCGCGCGGCGAAGCCGCGCTACGCTCGCCCTACTATTTGAGCTCGCAGATGAGAGTTAGGCCCGTTGGCGAACGCTGGCCATGTTCCGGCGGCGGAGCTTTTCGACCAGGGTGGTGCGGCCCAGGCCGAGCAGCTTCGCGGCTTCCTTCTTGTTGCTGTGGGTCTGTGCGAGGGCGGCCCGGATGTAGGCATCCTCCAGCTCGCGCAGCAGCGTCGGCAGATCGACCGGCAGTGTGACGCCGGGCGAGGGGGTCATCCCAGCGTCGTCGGCCCGCGACTCCCCGGCCGCCGAGCCGCCGGACTCCGCCGACAGCGGCAGCCATGCGCTCCCAGCCCCTTCTCGAAAGGTCATGCGCTCCCCATCGACCATTCGCGGCCCCTGCTTTAGCTGTCGGCCGGAAACGACGACAAGGTCAAAGGGGGCCGTTTCGACATGTCCGACCGTCAAGCGGGCTCGGGCCGCAGATCGCGTACGTCTTCGTCGGCACCGCGCGCCGCGGTGCGGGGCGTACGCGTGATGTCGAGCGGGCGCTGGCGCCCGCCCCTGGGCCAACCGCCGCTGGCCGCGCGGCGCGCCCCGCGCCTGATCGCGATCGGTGCGGCCCTGCCGGGGGTCGGCAAGAGCGTGATCGCTTCGAACCTGGCCGTCGCCATCGCGGGACTTGGCCGGCAGGTGATAATCGTCGACCTGGACCTGCGCGCGCCGCGCCAGCACGCGCTCTTTGGGGTCGCGCCGGCCGAGGGCGAGACGGAACGTGCCACGGGCGTCCGCAACGTCCGGCTCTGGCCCGGCGCCGGACGGGTGGCCAGCGCGCGCGATGTGGCGGCCCGCCGCGAGATCCTACTCGAGCTCTCGGCGCTTGACGCGGACGTCGTCGTCGTCGACGTCGGGGCTGGCAACCGCGACGATTTGTGGGACTTCTTCGCCGCGGGCGCGACACGTCTGCTGGTATCGACGGGCGACCAGCCCGCGCTCGAGGCGACCTACGCGTTTCTGAAGAGCGCGGCGTTACGGGCGGAGCGGCGTTACGGCGCCGCTCGGGCCCGCGCGGTGCTGGCGGAATTTTCCGGTGGGTTGGTGGGAAACGCCGCCACCGCTCCGGAGCAGGCTGAATCCTTCCACGCGTTCGCGCGGATCGTGCGCGAGCGCCTGGGCATCCCGCTGTCCACGCTCGGCTGCCTCCAGCAAAGTCCACGGATCGTTCAGGCGATCGCCGCCGGCAAACCGCTCCTCGCCAGGCGCGGTCTCGACGACGAGGTGCGCGCCTTTCATCAGATGGCCGAATCGATCCTGACCGAGTCCGCCATTTCCACCGGAGACTGCGCCCTCGACGGCCCCGCGGAGGACGTGGCGACCGTGCCGCTCCCGGTCGAGCTCGCCAGCTACGTACGAAAGCATCCGCGCTTTGCCGTCGATTGGACGGCGATGCTGGAGCTGCCCGAGGGCGTGACCGACGTGCGGGTCCTGGATGTCTCGGAGGCGGGCGCTGCGATCGAGACCACGCTGCGCCTGCGCGTCGGCGAGGCGTGCGTCCTGCATCTGCATCAGCTCGAAGGTCAGCCCGCGGTTCCGGTGGTGGTGAAGAACGTCGTCCCCCGTCTGGGTCGGGTCGGTCTGGCCTTTTCGAGCGGCGGCGGCGCGGTGCTGGGCATCGTTCTCGCCGGACGTGCGCGCCACGTCGCACCTTGACCAACGACACGGGGCGCGCGAGGCTCGCCGAGACGTGGGTCGGCGGTTTCAGCTGTCGTTTTGCGCCGTCATCGTCGGGATGACGGGCGGGCCGCTGCCGGGTTGTCACCAGCGCGTCTTCGTTCCCGCCGGTTCCGACGCCGCGGTGGACGCAAACGGCCACGACGGGCTCGCGCCGCTCACGCTGGACATCGCCGTCACGGGGTGCGCGACCTTCGATACCAGCGCCGTCGCCTGCGAGGGAACCGCGCCGCTGGCGGTTTCATTTTCGCCGGTCGGGTCGGCGGAGCTGACCCACTTCCTCTGGACCTTTGGTGACGGGACGCCGGCCTCTTTCGATCGCGCCCCGCTGCACACCTACTCGCTGCCGGGCAGCTACGACGTGAACGTCACCGGGGGCGGCGACACCGTCGGAACCGTGTCGCAGCTCAGGCGCAGTCTGATCGTCATTCAGCCGGTGGCGACGGGCGCGCCGTGCGACGTCGGGGGTCAATGTGGCGATGGGCTTCAGTGCCTTTGTCAGCCGGGGACCGGCTGCGGCACGGCTTTCTTGCGCGGGATCTGCTCGACCACCTGCTCGACGGGATTCTGCGGCGCCGGCGCCGCCTGCGCGTCTTACGCGCCGGGCGCTTCATCGGACGCCGGGGTCGCAAACGACGCCGCCGCGCCACTTTGCCTGGCCGCCTGTCAGACGGTCACCGACTGCCCCGCGGGATTTGTTTGCGAAGAGCTTCTGGCTGGCCCCTCGACCACGGCCAGCTGGGTACGCGGCTGTCTGCCGCTCGGCGCTGCCGGTGATCTGGGCGCGTCCTGTCGCAACGCCAGCGGCGTCCTCGACAACGCGCGTTGCACGACCGGTCTCTGCGCCGATCTGGGAACGTTCGGCGTCTGCACCGCGGCTTGCGACGGGGTCCACCCCTGCCCGGCCGGCGCGGCCTGCGCCCAGGTTCAGAGCGGCCAGCCGGTCTGTCTGCGCGCCTGCTCGACGACGAACCCGTGCCGGGGCGATCCGTCACTGACGTGCAAGCTGGGAAACCCGGCCGATGCCGGAGCCGATGCCGGCACCGGGTTTCGAATCGTCGGCGGCGACGCCGGCGCGACCTATTGTGCGCCGAGCTGAACCCGCCGCCGCGTCACTTTTTGCCGTCGACGCGACGGGCGACGTCGTTTCGAGCCTGACCGACCTTTTCGCGCGCGGCGCCCGAAACCCGATCGATGAGCCCGTCGGCCTGCCGGCTCTTGTTGCCGGTCAGCGCCCCCACGGCCTCCTTGACGCGCCCTTTGATGTTCTCGGCCTTGCCCTTGATCTGTTCTTTGTTCATGGCGGATCTCCTTGCACCAAATCTGTGCATCGACGGGCGCCGGTCAAGGCCGCCCGTCGGTGGCGTCGCACAAAGAACAACCCGATGAGGAGCGTGAAGCTCCAGGCGCCGGTCGACCCACCGCCGGTCTGACAGTCACATCCGCTACCGCTTCCGAGGGTCGTTCCCGCGCCTCCGCCGTTGCCGACTGCAGATGCACCGGCGTGGCCGCCCGCGCCGACCCGGCCTCCGGCGGCGCCGGCACCCGTCACGCCCGAGCTTCCCCCAACGCCCGTACCCGACATGCCGCCATTTCCCGTGCCGGTCGTTCCCGCGGTGCCGGTGCCGGTCGTTCCCGCGATGCCCGTGCCGGTCGTTCCCGCGGTGCCGGTGCCCGAGCCGGTCGTTCCCCCGAAGCCCGACCCGGTCGTTCCCGCGAAGCCCGACCCGGTCGTTCCCGCGAAGCCCGACCCGGTCGTTCCCGCGAAACCTGTCGCGGTGCCGCCGTCGCCCCGGCCGGCGAATCCACCCGAGCCGCCGGCAGGACGTCCGGCGTCGGAGATCGCCGCCGGAAGATGGGCGGCGATCTTGCTCGCGATGATTTGAAAGGCCGGCTGATAGCTGCTGTCGCAGATCGAGGTGGTGACGCCGTTGTCGCCGAACGCCTGCACGAACTGGGCGATCCGCACCCCCGGATCGCCGAAGCTCCCATCGGCACTCGAACCGCAGGAATGCTCGACGTCCGGCCACGCCTCGGCCGGGGAAATTGCGTTATTCGGTAGCCACTCGACCGTGTACGGCGTCGCGGGCGCGATGATCGCGCTAACGACGATGTCGTAGCTTGGCTGGGCCTTCAGCGCCTTGATCCCGGCGACGATCTGGCTAACCGGTGTAAGCAGGCCGGTGCCCGTGTCGTTCGATTCGCAGTTGGTCAGGATCAGCGTCGGCGCGGAGGCGGGTCCCGCGTAGTCGGCCGGGGGATTGAGGGGCGGGGGATTGAACGCGCTCGGGAGTGCGCTGGTCGGATCGGCGCAGAGGTGCCCGAATTGGTTGCACCGATAGTTGGCGATCGGGCCCATTGCATTGGTGATGCTCTGCGGACCGCCGTTCAACGAGTAGAGCGTGGTATCGGCCGGCGCCGAGCAGTCGTCCTCGTTGGTCAGAAAGACGATCGCCAGCTCCGCGTCGTGGCGCAGGAAGCCTTGATTCGTCGCCGGCGCCGGCTGGCCGTCGGCCCCCAGCGCACGGGCCACGGACGCCAGCTGATGCTCGAAGCCGCAACCGTTCGATCCGAGCAGCCCGATGCACTGAAAGACGGTCGACAGGCCAGCCGGATCGGCGAGCGTGAAGTTCTTGGTCGTTCCGGAAGCGTTGTCGCTGATGAAGGTTGCCCCGTTCAAGAGGCTGGTCGCCGCGCAGGTCCCCCGGGGCTGGTTCTGGAAGGCCCCGTTGTCGCCACCGGACTGGCTGCAACCGATGGCGTTCCCCTGGTCGCTCGGGGCACCCATGTCCGATGACACCACCGCCAAGTGAAGGTCCGGCAACCCGTCCGGGAGGGCCTGGAGGGACTGGATGAAGATCGGGATCTGCAACAGCATCTTCTGCTGCATGCTGGTCATCGACGACGAGTTGTCGACCATGAACAGGATGTCGACCTTGTTCGTGCTGGCGCTGGCCGCGCTGGTCACCGATTCGGTCTCGACGCCGCGATTCTGAGGTTCGCATCCACTCGTCCCGGCGAGCGCGAAACTGGCGGCGAGCGCCGCGACGACCTGGGAAGACGGTGAGACGAGCTTGCGCGGGAAGGACATGACGGGCCTCCTTGGGGACATTCCACCAGCGGAGACGGCTTTTCGATCGCCGTCTTTCAACCTGTAGTCCCCCGCGCCTTCAATTCCCGTTCAGGTTTCGGCAAGCGCCGGCGACCCGGCGCGTGTCACCACCCCGAGCGGGGTCGCCGCGGACGCCGCGAGCGCCGCGAGAAAAGCAACCCGACCAGCAGCATCGGGCCCCAGGCGCGGCGCGACCCACCGCCGGTCTGGCAATCGCATCCGCCGCCCTTTCCGAGGGTTTCGCCTGTGTCGGCGCTCCCACCGTCCCGGGGCGCTCCACCGTGACCGCCAGCGCCGGAAGCCCCACCGGTGCCTCCTGCCCCGGTTGTCGTCGTGCCGCCGGTGGCGCCATTCCCCGTTCCAATGGATCCACCGGATCCAACCGATCCACCTTGTCCACCTTGGCCGCCTTGTCCACCTTGGCCGCCTTGTCCACCTTGGCCCGCCGCCCCCGCGGTACCGCCTTGACCGCTCTGGCCGCCGGTTCCAGCGCCACCCCCGGCCAGATGTGCGCCGATCTTGTTCGCGATGAGTTGAAACGTCGGCTGGAAGCTGCCGTCGCAGATCGATCCGATGACGCCGCTGTCACCGAACGCCTGGACGAACTGGCTGATCCGGACCGATGGATCGCCGAAGCTCTGGTCGGCGGTCGGCCCACAGGAGTGCTCCACCGACGGCCACAGCTCAGCGGTAGACGCTCCCGGACCGGGGAGCCATTGCACGACGTAAGGCGTCGCCGGGGCCACGATGGCACCCACGACGATGTCGGAGCTCGTGTTCGCTTTGAGGGCCTTGATGCCCGCAACCAACGAGCCGACGGGGATCAAACCGCTCGAGCTGGTCTCGTTCGACTCACAGTTCGTCAGGGTCAGCGTCCGCGGATTTCCCGTCGTCGCGTCCGCGGGCGGATCGAGAGGCGATTGCTGGAGCGTGGTCGGGGTCGGGCCGCTCGGATCGACGCAGAGGTGCCCACCGAGCGGACCGCCGTTGCACCGGTAGTTGGCGATCGGTCCCTCCGGATTCGCGATGTTCTGCATGCCGCCGTTCAACGAGTAAATGGCCAGCGGCGAGGCCGACGCGGGCGCGGAGCAATCGTCCTCGTTGGTCAACATGACGATCGCCAGCTCCGCGTCGTCGCGCAGAAAGCCGACGTTCGCCGCGGGCGGAGGCTGGCCGTCGGCTCCCAGTGAGCGAGCCACCGAAGCCAGCTGGTGCTCGAAGCCGCAACCGCTCTGTCCGAGCAACGCGATACACTGAAAGACGGTCGCGAGACCCACGGGGTCCGACAGCGTGAAGTTCTTCGTGGCCCCCGTCGCGTCGTCCATGATGAAGGTCGCGTTCGGCGCAAGGGTGGTGGCGGTGCACGTCCCCCGGGGCGCAAAGAAGAAGTTGCCATCGTCGCCACCGTTCTGGCTGCAACCAATCCCGGGGCCCTGGTCACTCGGGGCGCCCAGGTCGGACGACACCACCGCGAGGTGGATGTCCGGCAGCCCCGCGGGGAGCGCCTGAAGGACCTGGATGAACGTCGGGATCTGCGCCAGCATCTTCTGCTGCATCGACGTCATGGACGACGAATTGTCGACCATGAACAGGATGTCGACCTTGTTCGGGCTGGCGCTGGCGGCGCGGGTGACCGACTCGGTCGACACGCCGGGATCCTGAGGCGCGCACCCCGCCACCGCGATCATCGTCAGCCAGGCGACGAGCGCCGAGACGGCCGTCGAATACGACGCGGTGACTTTCAACGGGAAGGACATGCGGGCCTCCTCTGGGACAATTGGGTGCCGACGACTGGCCCCGGTCATTGCTTCGCCGCCCCCAGTGTACCGGACTTCAAATTCCATTCGGCTTTCGGGGCCCTTCGATCGCCCGATGCTAAGCTCTGCGGTCATGCCGCCGACCGAGCCGCTGCCGCCGTCGGGGCGGATCGTGATCCCGGTCGCCCACGGGGGCCTCGAGGCGGTGCTGCGCGAGCCACCCCAGCCGGTTGCCGCGGCGGTGGTCTGCCACCCGCATCCTCTATATGGCGGCACCATGAACAACAACGTGGTTTACCGGGCGGCCAAGGCGCTGACCGACGGCGGCCTCGCGACGCTGCGATTCAACTTCCGGGGCGTGGGCGCCTCGACGGGTCGCTACGGCGAAGGCGTCGGCGAGGAGGACGACGCGCGCGACGCGCTGGCGTTCTTGCGCAACCGATACCCCACGCTGCCGATCTGGATGGCGGGGTTTTCGTTCGGCGCGCGGGTGGGGCTCACCGTGGGCGCGCGCGAGGCGGACGTCGTGAAGCTGCTGGGCGTCGGTCTGGCGCTCAAGATGTTCGACTACACCTTCCTGACGACCTGCCCGAAGCCGAAGGCGATCGTTCAGGCCTCCGACGACGAATTCGGGGGACGGGCCGCGATCGAGGCGGCCGTGCGGGAGATGGCCGAACCCAAACGCCTCTGGATCGTCGACGGCGCGACGCACCTCTTCCCCGGACACCTCGACCCGTTCGAGGCCGCCGCCAGCGAAGCCGTGCAATACCTAATAGCCTAGGTGCGATTGCCGCGGCTTGCCCGATTTGTCGGGCAGGAACTGCGGCGGGCGTTTGTCGCCCCCGATCCGTAAGGCGACGCCGCGCGAGCCGCCCGGGCCCACGGTCAGGTGCTCCACCGTCGGCTGCGACGCGTTCTCGTGCCACACCTCGATCTCGTATTCGCCGGGCGGCACGCCCTTGATGGTGAAGGCGCCCGTGCCGTCGGCCTGCGCGTAATACGGCGAGTCGACCACGTAGACGAACCCCAACATCGACGCGTGGATGTTGCAGAGCAGCTGGACGACGCCCGGGTGCTTGAAGGTCTGCGTATAGCTCGCCCCCTGTTTGTACAGGCCGGTGTCGAACTCGTTGGGCTTCGTCAGCGAGAAGATGTTGTGAAAGATCGCGTCCTCGTTTCGAAACACGACCTTGCTGCCGACGGGCACCACCAGCACGCGCGGAACGAAGGCCTTGTTCCGCTGGGTGATCACCTTGCCGTGCGCCGGCGCGGGACGTGGCGTCTCGCCGCCGGTTCGTTTGAGCCAGACCACCGCGCCGCCGGGTCCTTGCGCACCGCCGCCCGAAACGGAGCCGCTCACGCCGACGATCCGGGTGGGGAGCGCGGCCGGCGCGGTCGCCGTCGCGGCCGCGGGGGCCAGCGCGCTAGACGGCGCGGCGGCCCCGGCTGCCTCGTTCGCAGAGGGGGCGGCGGCGGGCTGGCCACCGGCGCGGCTACGGGCGTCGCGAGCGAGCGGCCGGATGGCGTGCTCGATCTCGGGGTCCAGTTGATGCACGCGCAAGAGCGCTTCCCACTTGGTGGCGGCGGTGGCGAAATCTCCCGCGTCCCACGCCAGCTTGCCGCCTGCGAGGAGATTGAAGATGAGGTACTGCTTCTCCGCCGCGGCCTTCACCGCGAGGTCCTGCGGGGTGCGCACGGCCAGCGGCAGCGGCAGCTCTTCGCCCAGCCATCCGCGCGTGTCCGGCGTCGCTGCGGCGGCCGGCGTGGCGGCCAGGGCCGACAGCAGGGCGGCCAGTAATCCGAATCCGCCGAACGCGCCGAATCCGCCGAATGGGCCACGGCCGAGCTTCATCTTCACCAGCTATACACCAAAGAGCTGGTGAAGACGTTGTTGGCGACCGTCGGTGCGCCCGACAGCTCCCGGTTGTCTAGATACTCCGCCTTCAAGATCACCAGGTCCCACAGATCGACGCGCAACCCGCCGGTCAGTCGATCGACGGTGATCGGCGTGAAGCCGTCGAACCAGGCATGCCGCCGGTCGTAGCGCGCGTACACCGTCACCTTGTGCAAGGGCCCCGCCGCGAACGGCAACGCGTAGGCGAGCTGGACATAGCCACCGCGCACGCTGAAGGCGGACGAGAGCGGGAAGTTTCCGATCGACGTGGTCTTCGGCCCGCCCTGCCCTTCGTTGACGTGGACATACTCGGCGTTGAGGTACACGCCGAACGCCGAGACGCGCGCGTCGAGACCAAAGGCCTTCTGCCGCGCCGACTGATCGCCCTGATCGTTGCGCGGCCCAGTCATCCCCGACGCGCCGAGCTTGGCCTGGACGACGGGGGCGTTGAGCTCGTAGCCGAGGCGACCGCTGCCGACCGGCTCGCCGCTCAGGCTCGCGTCGGGCGGCTGCAGCGCCTCGACGAAGTTGCCGCTGTTGGTGCCCGCGATGTTGAGGCTCACCGCCGACCAAAGGGGCGCGATCTGGATCCGGTAGAACAGCTTGGCGCCGACCGACTGACCGGTGGTGTAGCGCGCCACCAGCGACGGCGTCACGCCGGTGCGAATGTTGGCCTCGTTGTCCAGGTACTCGATCCCGAACACCGAATCGAACTTCCCGGCGCTGAGCGCCAGCTCTTGGCTGTCGAAGGGAACCAGCCGGCCGAAGGCCTGCTCGACGTAGACGCGCGTTTCGTCGCCGCTGCCCGTGAATCGCGGCAGAAATTGCACGCGCGAGAACACCATCAACGGTGCCGATGACGGCGCGTACTTGAGATCGACGTCCAGCGTGTTGAGCAGGAACGACGGCCGCCCGCCGATCCCCACCTGGCGGGGAAGAAACCCGTTGACGAACCGGCCGCCCGAATCGGTCGAGGCCACATCGCCGCGCGAGTTGACCGCCGGCGCGAAGGTGTCGACGCCGTAGTCGGCCGGCACGCTCTGGTCAGCCGGCGCGAAGCTGGTTCCGTTCCCCTGCGCCTTGGCGAACCCGACGTCGATGTAGCCGTTGATCGAAAACGGGAGCGCCGCGCCCTGCCCGTCGACCGGCGGCGTGTACCCGTCGCTGTCGTTGACCGGCTCGCCCTCCGGCTCGGGCTCGGACGGCGGCGCCAGTGGCGGCAGCGGCGCGGGTGGCACCTGCGCAAAGACGCGCGCGCCGAGACCAAGAAGCCCCAGCAGAAAACCGATCGACGCCCACCGTCGCGTCCTCACAGAGGCACGACCGGCGTTGCCATGGCCTCGATGACCGGACAGGTGACGGTGATGCCCGTCGCCTGCGTGGTCGAGGCGTCCAGGTTCGCTTCGAGCTGGGCCTGCACCTCGATCCAGTGGCACCCCGCCAGACCGGTGGGCGTGGCGAAGCAGTCGGGCAGTCCGGTGGCCGAATCGATCGGGTCCACGGTCACCCGCCCCAAGTACGGCGCGAGCTCGGTTGGATCGGCGCTGGCAATCGCGGCGGGATACTGATCGGTCCGGCCAACTTGAAGGACGTCCAGCGCCGCCGCCAGATCGCTCCCCGTCGGCGCGAAGATGGTCGCGAAGGGCGGCACGGCGACCGTATAAATGCGCCAGAAAGCCGAATAGCGCGGCTGTCCCCCGCCGGGGCCAATGTTTGGCGGCGGTCCTCCCCCCAGTCCAGGCGGCGTCGTTCCGAGCACCTTCGGCATATCCGTCAGCACGTGCGGCTGACCATCGTCGCCCAGCACCGTGAAGACGAAGAGCGGGAGCTCCTGAACGACGTTCTCCGCGTCCCAGCCAAAGGTGGCCGTCCCGAAGTCGAGAAACGAGACGGGGGCGCCGTCGATCCATCCGCTTCCGGCGTTCCCGCCCCCCGTGACCCCGTCCGGCACGAGCGGCATGGTACGGCCTTCGCTGGGCGTGAGCCGGTAGCCGCCGTCCAAAATCTGGCGCGCCGAGGTGACGGAGCCCGGCGGCGTACCGGCGGGAACGTCGGCATACACGATCTGCCAGAACGGGCTGTAAAACCCGCTGTGCGGTCCGACGCTGAAGATCGGACGCAAGGTGGTTCCAGCGTCGAGTGGCTGCGGCGTCCCACCCGCCCAGCCGGTCACGGGCACATAGGCCGGCTGCATCCAGACCCGGTCGAAGCTCGACCAGACCTCCGTCGTGACGTAGGTGGTCTGGTAGTCGTCGTCCCAGGCATTGCGGCCAACCAGCGCCGACGCGCCCATCGACTGCCCGAGCAACTGCCCCAGCGGAATCCCGCCCGGCAACCCGTCGTTCGACGCCAGTCCATGCGTCGCGGGCGCGCCCTCCGCGTACAGCGCCTCGACGTCGAACAGCGTCCAGAGCTTGGGATCCGCCGGCGCCGCTCCCTGCGAGCAGGCGCCGACCGTACCCACCAGTGCGGCAGCGGCACCCGCGCAGGAAAATCTCACCGGGCGACAATAAACGCTCCCGCCCGGCGCGCAAAGAAGTGCCGCCTGGAGCGGCGGCCTTTTTTTTACCCTTTGCCGAGCGTCTTCGATCCGGGCTTCCACTCGACCGGGCAGCGCTCGCCGGTCTGCAGCGCCTGGACCATGCGCAGCGTCTCCGACACCGATCGTCCCAGGAGATCGGCGTTGTAGGAGGCTTGCTGGACGACGCCGTTCGGGTCGATGATGATCGTCGCGCGCAACGCCATTCCGGTATCGCCCATCAGGGCGTCATAGTCGCGCGCGATGGTCTTGTTGAAGTCTGCCAAGAGCGGGTGGTTCAGCTTGCCGAGGCCGTTCTTGATCCAGGCCTTGTGCGAGTGCTTCGAGTCGGTCGAGCAGCCGAGGATCTCGCAGTTGGCGGCCTTGAACTCTTCATGGCGCCGCGAGAACTCCTGGATCTCCGTCGGACAGATGAAGGTGAAATCTGCCGGATAGAAAAAGAGGACCACGTACTTCCCCTGGTAATCGGACAGCGAAATCTTCTTGAAGTCCCCGTCGCCGACCACTGCGTCGATGGTGAATTCCGGGGCCTTCTTGGTGACGAGACTCATCGTGACTCCTTCCGCGTTTGTCGTGGAGCGTGCTGTGGGCACGAACACTAGCACATGATTTCGAGGCGTCCGGCGGGCCACAATCGATTGCCTTCGAGCGGTGTTGGGCCGAAGATCCCAAGATGAATCCCAGGATGAATTCTCGCTTAGCCTGGCTCGGCGGTCTGCTCGGAATCCTGGCCACCTCTTGCGGCGGCGGAAGCTCGGGATACGCCACCATGGGAATGCTCGGCAGTCCCTCGTCGGCGGTGGTCGGCACCAATCTCGTGTTCGCCAACGCAGCGCTGAACGGCACCCCCGAGTTCCAGGCGGGCTTGGCCTTCGGGATGCTCATCGACACCGGCTCCCCGGTGGTCCTGATCGACCCGAGCTTCTTCAACATGCCCGGGCCGGCCACCAACGCCGACATCACGGGGAATATCAACCTCGGCCTGGTCGACAAGAGCGGCGCCATCGTCCTCACCCTGGACAACATTCCGGCGCTCAAGCTGTCGGATGCCATGATGACCTCGCTTGGCTTCGGCGGCATCCTGGGCGGCAACGTGATGCGCCAGTTCTCGGTCCAGCTCAACTACGCCGATCCCATGGACGCCTTCCGCCTCGGCGACAGCGGCATGGAGCCCGACGGCGTCGAGACCCCCGGGGCGGCCATTCCGTTCACGCTCAAAAGTGGTGGCACCGCCACCGTCGCGCTCAGCGACAAGGTGATGTCGCCCGCGGTCACGATCCCGCCC
>Ga0209863_10000255_pt1 | contig 31295 bp, 27 predicted proteins | sample OrgsoiDNA2013046_FD_185796 | JGI IMG/M metagenome (GOLD analysis project Ga0209863, IMG submission 185796) | Permafrost soil microbial communities from the Arctic, to analyse light accelerated degradation of dissolved organic matter (DOM) -... | ecosystem: Environmental > Terrestrial > Soil >...
TGAATAATCCCATTTTAAAAGGTCAGATTTATATTCTGTTACGATGCATGCAAAATTGACGGAAATAATCGGAATTAACAAAGTGAACATTAATCTCCGCTATCCTGCACTGAACGCTATTTTCAGCAGGATATTTCTTTAAAAGATCAGTTTATTCTGAAGCGAATCCCAAACGTCTTTCCATTTGACGGTCCAGTTGAGGTAATTTTTTTCTCTCTATGAGAAAACTCGTCAGTTGGGCGATTTCGCGGAAGATAAAATGTTTGTCCACCGTTCCCTGCAGATAACTGCGGCCCGAACTGCCGCCGGTTCCCACGCGGGTTCCAATGGTCCGTTGCACCATATGCATGTGACGATACCGCCAGGTGCTCAATTGTTCATCCATTTCCAATAATGCGACTAATAAACGATAGGGAAGCTGGAGTATCGGATATCCGGGGTAGATCATGATAAAAAGTCCGGCCCGGCAGGCGGCAGGAGAAAGCGATCGTTTCATGGATTCTTTCGATGGGTATTCATCGGAAAATACGGTGTCGAACATCGCGGCATGATCTTTCTCTCCTTCCGTGAGACTTTCAAGATATAATTTCCGATAACCGGTCCAAAAATCATTTTCATTTAAGAAGGGCATGCGTTCCAGCCAGGAATTCAGGAGTTCCAGCATCGTTTTCCGGGATTCTGCCTGCCGGATCCGGGATACTTCTGTCTCCCTCAACTGAGAAATATAGTGATTCTGTTCGTGACGCATTTCGAATTTCAACCCCAGCCTCGCTTCCAGTGTTTTGAACTGGACGCTTTGAAACCCCGACGCGGGCCGGAGCATATCCCGGAAATCCAGAAAATCCATGGGCGACATGGTTTCCATGACTTCTATTTGCTGTACCAGTAATTTTAAAATGGTATTACAACGCTGAAGACGGTGGACCATGGTTTGTAATTCGGGCGAATCATCATTCAGGGCGGGTTTTTCGAGAATGCCGTTCACTGACTCCACTTCAAACAGCAGTTGTTTAAACCAGAGTTCATATGCCTGGTGGATGATGATAAAAAGCATTTCGTCATGCGCATGTGCCTGACGCAGATCACTCTGCAATTGCTGGGAATCCAGCAACCGGTCGAGTTTAAGGTAATCAGCGTAGTGCAATTCTTTCATATGGTTTATGGTTTATGGTGGATGGTTATGATAAAAATAATCTATCTGAAATTGATAAGTCAACCCCATAAACCATAAACCATACACCATGCACCAAAAACCATACACCCTCAAAGAAATTCATACCCAATATCACGCCTGAAATACATGCCGTCGAAGTCGATCGTGGTTAAAACGGCCACCGATTTCCGAATGGCGTCCTGAATGGAACCTGCGTAAGAAGTAACGCAAAGCACCCGTCCACCGTTGGTGACCACAGCCCCATTTTCCAACAGGGTTCCGGAATGAAATATGAGACTGCCTTCGTGTTGCTTGTCCAGTCCCGTGATCGCAAATCCTTTTTCATAGCTTCCAGGGTAACCCCCGCTGACGGCCACCATGGTTGCTGCGACACGGGGATCTATTTCAATCGTTTTTCCCTGAAGTCTTTTTTCAGCCACGGCCCGGAAAAGCTCCACAAGGTCGTTTTTAAGTCTTGGAATAATGACCTCCGTTTCCGGATCACCCAAACGGCAATTGTATTCGATCACCATCGGTTCCTCATTCACCTTGATCAGTCCGATGAAAAGAAAACCCTTGTATTCAATGCCATCCGCTTTCAGTCCGCGGATCGTGGGATCCACAATTCTTTCTTTCACCTTCATCATAAATGCAGGATCGGCAAACGGAACCGGGCTTACTGCTCCCATTCCTCCGGTATTCGGCCCCTTGTCGCCCTCGCCGATTTTTTTATAGTCCTTGGCTTCCGGCAAAAGCACATAGGCATCACCGTCAGTAAGCACAAAAACGGATAATTCAATACCGTCCAGAAATTCTTCCACCACGATCCGGCGCCCGGCCTCTCCGAATTTATCCTGTTGAAGCATGAGTTCGAATTCAGCCATGGCTTCGATATGGCTGTAGCAAATGATGACCCCCTTGCCGGCAGCAAGGCCGTCTGCTTTTAAAACCACGGGCAGGCTGTGTGATTTGACGTATTCGGAACCCTCAGAAAAATGATCCGCGTCAAATTCTTTGTACCCGGCCGTGGGTATACCATGTTTCAGCATAAACTGTTTGGAAAAAGCCTTGCTCCCTTCCAGCCTTGCTGCTGATGCGGAAGGACCGATAACCGGGATATGACTGAGTTTCGCGTCACTTGAAAAAAAATCCACGATGCCTTTTACAAGCGGCTCTTCCGGACCCACCAGCACCATGCTGATCGAATTGTCCAGACAGGCTTTCCGGACGGCCTGGAAGTCAGTCGGATCCAGTGATAAATTCTTTCCGAAAGCCGATGTGCCCGCGTTTCCGGGGCCGATGAACAGTGCGGAACAGGCCTTGCTTTGCGAAATCTTCCAGGCCAATGCGTGTTCCCTTCCTCCTCCACCTAATAATAATATATTCATGGGCAGTTTTGATTCAGCCCGAAATTCAGGATTCATTATGATATCAGAAAAATAATTTTATGAATGGTGATACACATCCTGAATTGGGATGACTAAATTAATCTTACTTTAGGCGATTCAATCCAGTTATTTCTATAAAGAAATTTGAAACACATGAATACCGCCCTTCCTAAAAAAGGACATCCCCGGGGATTATACGTATTGTTTTTTACAGAAATGTGGGAAAGATTTGGTTACTACCTGATGGTAGGAATTCTGTTTCTTTTTTTACACGACACGGTGGGTAATGGCGGCCGGGGATTTGACACAAGTTTGGCGGCTGATATAACAGGTAGTTATATTGCGCTGGTTTATCTCACGCCTTTTCTCGGCGGCCTGGTTGCAGACAGGTATATCGGTTACCGTCTTTCCATTTTTTTAGGTGGTTCTTTAATGGCCCTCGGTTATTTTTTAATGTCGGTGCCGCATAGTGGAAATCTATTGTTTGTAGCCCTCGGTTGTGTGATCATCGGAAATGGATTCTTTAAACCGAATATCAGCACCCTGTTGGGAAATATTTATAACAAGGAGGAGCTCAAGCCGAAAAAGGATATTGCGTATAATATTTTTTATATGGGTATCAACATTGGTGCCTTCATATGCAATTTTGTCGCAGCATATCTCCGCATAAAATATACATGGGGTTATGCTTTTGCGGCAGCCGGTTTCGGAATGGTTCTGTGTTTACTCATCTTTGCTTCGGGGCAGAAATATATAAAACACGCAGACGTAATCAAACCAGTTCAGAAAGAGGATATGCCTTTTTCAAAAATAGTATACTATGTTTTTGTTCCCGCGATCCTGGCTGGTATCATCGGTTGGTTTGTTCCGGGAAAAAACAATCTTTTCGGTTCCCATTCCAATGATGCATTTATTTTTGCCTGTGTTCCCATAATCATATTTTATGCAAGCGTCTGGTACCGGTGCAAAGGCTTCGACAGAAAAAGAATCGCCACCCTGTTTACACTCTTTGGCGTGTCCATTATTTTCTGGAATATATATAATCAGAATGCCACTTCTTTAACGATTTGGGCAGACAGCTATACCAAACGCGATGCACCACAGGTCTTAGAGAAACCCCTTTCCAGTTTTGGATTTCTGAATACAGTAAATACCGATCTGAAAGATGTACCGGTCCTGGACGGTCATTTCCATGCACAGGTAGATAGCAGTGGCAAAGTGATTACGCATCTGGGCACTGATCCATATCTGCAAAATATTCCGAAGGATGAGTGGCCTGCAAAAGGAGAGAATCTAAAATTGATTTCAACGGAAATTTATCAGTCTATCAATCCTTTTTGGATCATTGTGCTGACGCCTATCATAGTCGGACTATTCGGTTATATGAAATCCCGGGGGAGGGAACTTTCCACCCCGTCTAAATTCGCCTGGGGTACAATCATCGCGGGATTGTCATCACTTCTTATGGTCATCGCGGCACTTTCTACAAATATTTATGAACACAAAGTTTCTTCCGCCTGGATCTTTTGCAGCTACGGAGTATTCACGATCAGTGAGCTGTTCGTAAGTCCGGTTGGATTATCCCTCGTGTCCAAAGTGGCGCCCAGAAGATTTACGGCCCTGATGATGGGCGGATGGTTTATTACAACTTCCCTCGGAGGAAAAATCGCAGGTATTATGACCGGTTTCTGGGATCATTTCGATAGCAAGGCACTTTTCTTCGGAATCAGCGCTGCTGCAGCTTTGGTGGCCGGCTTATTGCTTTTTCCGTTGGCTAAAAAGTTGAATAAAGTGGTTGTTGAGGCTACGGCATCCAGTGATTAATTATCTAGTTCATTTTGAACGGCACGATCATCTCAAACATCGGGATATTCACTTCAAAGCTGCTTTTCGCATGCAGGTTTTCCATATGGTAGCTGCCATACATCTTTCCCATTTCCGTACGCAGATTGCAGCCGCTCACGTATTGATATTTCTCACCGGGTTGTAAAACCGGTTGTACACCTACCACGCCTTCCCCTTCTACTTCACGGTGACTTCCATTACTATCGAAAATATGCCATTGACGGCGATGCAGCTTAACCGGAAAATTATTGTGATTCCAGATCGTAATGCGATAGGCAAACATATGTTCTCCGGCAACCGGATTACTGTAATCCGGTTGATAAAAAGTTTCTACATCAATCTCAACCCCTTCTGAAATTTTGTTTGCCATGGAGTTAGTTTGTATAAAAATACGGATTTTACGCTTAACGCCTAACGCTTAACGCTTAACGCTTTTTGTTAATGGTTCTTTGAGCTGTACGCTAAAACCGAACGCTTACCGCTTTTTACAATTAAACAAAACTCACCGGCCTTCTGGCTCCCCATATAATAATGCGTTAAGCGTTAGGGGTTAAGCGTTAACCCTTCTTTTGGGCTTTAGGCTTAAAAATGTACTTTCGCCCAACTTCAATCATCAAACGAATTATGAAAATAGCAGTCGCAAAAGGAGACGGCATCGGACCGGAAATCATGGATGCTGTATTAAATATATTTAATGCCAACCAGGTTCCCCTTGAATACGAAATCGTAGATATGGGAAAATGGGTTTTTGATAAAGGTTTCTCCAATGGCATGACACCGGAATCCCAGCAGGTGATCGAAGAACTCGGGATCCTTTTTAAGGGCCCCATGGAAACACCGAAGGGGAAAGGCGTGAAAAGTATCAATGTTACCGCGAGAAAAACCTGGAACACCTACGCCAACAAACGTGTATTCCAATCCCTCCACGGTGTGGACACCGTTTTTTCCAAGGCGGGCATTCCAATAGATATCACCATCGTCCGGGAAAATATCGAAGACACATACGGAGGAATCGAACATATGCCCACCCATGACGTGGCGCTGAGCAGACGTTTTATTACCCGTCCGGGTAGTCTGCAGGTAATCCATTATGCTTTTGAAATGGCGAAAAAAAATGGTTCACGCAGGATCACCTGTGGTCATAAGGCCAATATCATGAAGCTCACCGATGGACTTTTCCTGGAGTGTTTCCAGGAAGTCGCCCGCGAATATCCTGAATTAAAATCCGACGACATCATCGTGGATGACCTGGCCATGAAACTCGTTGTGAGGCCGCAGGAATTTGACGTCGTTGTGCTCACCAACCTGCAGGGAGATATCATCTCAGACCTGTGTGCCGGCCTGGTTGGGGGTTTGGGATTTGCGCCCTCAGCCAATATCGGTGACCATATTTCTATTTTCGAGGCTGTTCATGGAACGGCGCCGGATATCGCTGGAAAAAATATTGCTAATCCCACCGCCCTGCTGTTAAGTGGGATTGCCATGCTTCGTCACCTGGGCTTTATGGAAAATGCCGCCGTCATAGAAAACGCTTTACTATACACACTCGAACAAGGCGTTCATACCGGAGACTTTGGTGATAAATCCATTCCGGGAAAAAACACGACAGATTTTGCCCAGGCGATCATAAATAATTTTGGAAAATCCCCGGAACACGGCGCGAAACCTGTTTTACCCAATATGCATGTAACACCAACCGTTTTTAAAATGGATCAGAATCAGATGATGGTTTCCATTGATGAAAGTGTAGAAAAAGAATATATTGTTGGCGTGGACATGTTCATAGAAAGTTCTGAACAACCGGATTATATTGCCAAAAAAGGTCAGCGTCACGGTGGAGTAAAATTTAACCTGATCAATATCAGTAACCGCGGAACACAGGTATGGCCCACCGGTTCCGTGTATACGAACCTGGTGAACCAGTATAATGTCCGCTTCGAAAGCCTTGACGGCTCTCCTTTAAATCAACAGGATGTTATTGGCCTTTATGTGAGCCTGAGCGGAGATTTTAAAATAAGTTCCTTTGAGCTGCTAAACGTCATGAATGGAAAAAAGGCTTACTCTCTGGCGCAAGGACAATAGGAAAGTATGGGAGTATGGGAGTGTGGGAGTGTGAACTGAAGTTCTACCGCCAACTTACAAATCAGACTTCTCTATATTCAGTTTTGGGTTTTCAGTGTGCCGGCTGGCATCGCGGATGTTTTTTTTATCGAAATTTTTTTTTAGCGCCGCTGTAAGGTCAGTGCCGGTCTGGTTGGCAATACAAAGGATTACCCATAAAACATCGGCCAGTTCATCAGAAAGCTTTTTGTCCTTGTCCACCTCCCGAAAAGATTGATCTCCATAGATCCGGCTCATCAGCCTCGCTACTTCTCCCACTTCTTCCGTAAGAATAGCCATATTCGTCAGTTCATTAAAATACCGCACCCCGGTAGTGCGGATCCATTCATCAATGAACTGTTGTGCTTCCCGTATGGTAATTTCGTCTTCCATGATGCAATTTTGATCCCGGCTCTGCCGAGAAGGGATTTTAAAATTGAACCGCATAGGTTCCCGTTCATGATAATCCCCCGCATTTTAATATTTGAAAAAGTTCAAATCAACATTTCCAAATTTTCAAATTCCCAAATTTCCAAATTATATATAAAAGTCCCCCTCCAGGTACGTATGCGCGTGCCCGCTCATCAGCACCCTGTCTCCGGCAAGCTCACAATCCAGATAACCTCTCCGGGCAGATAACTGGATAGCTGACAATTTATTTTTGCCCATTTGTTTTGCCCAGTACGGCACCATCACAACATGCGCAGACCCGGTGACCGGATCTTCGTCTATACCTGACTGTGGAAAGAAACATCGCGAAACAAAATCAGCCTCGTCTCCCCTGGCAGTAACGATGAGCCCTCGGGCAGGAAATTTTTTAACCCGGGCCAGGTCGGGATTCAGCGATTCTATCTCCGACTGGCTGCCCAATACAACCATAAAGTCAAATCGGGATTTATAAACTGCCTTAGGTTCTATACCCAGGGCCTCCCCGACAGATCCATCGTCATTTATTTCTTCCGGTTCATTCGCCGGAAAATCCAAAGTAATTTTTTCCTTGTTCCTGGTTACTTGCAGGGGACCACTTTTCGAATGAAAAATGATCTTCTCTTCCCCATAACCGAGGTGGTTGAACAGTACATGGGCAGACGCAAGTGTCGCATGGCCGCAAAGGTTTACTTCAACGGTGGGTGTAAACCAGCGAATCCCGTAATCCTTCCCCTGCTCCACGATATAAGCGGTTTCCGCCAGATTATTCTGCGCGGCTATCTGCTGCATCAGCATTTCACTGAGCCATTCATTCAATGGAACCACCGCAGCCGGATTGCCGCCAAATCTTTTTTCTGAAAACGCATTTGCGATATAAACTCTTAGTTTCATAAATCTCTTTGCCTGGAATCTATGATTAGGGTAACGGGGCCATCATTCAGCAGATCAACCTGCATATCGGCGCCAAATATCCCCGTATAAATTTTTTTTCCCAACTCCTTCTCCAACTGCCCGATCATCATTTCATACAGGGGAATGGCAATATCCGGTTTGGCAGCCCGGATATAAGAAGGCCGGTTTCCCTTTTTTGTGGCCGCAAATAGGGTAAACTGGCTGACAAGTAAAATATCCCCGCCCGTTTCTTCCAGTGAACAATTCATCACACCGGCCACATCATTGAATATCCTCAGGTTGATGAGCTTATTACTTAGCCATTGAATATCTTCCGGTCCGTCCGCATCCTCAATCCCAAGCAGGACCATGATCCCGGCCTCAATGGCTGATTGAACTGATCCATTTATCATTACACTGGCGCGCCTGACCCTTTGTACGACTGCCCGCATCAGTTTCAAATTAATCAAATTACTTTTACGAAATGAAGATAGATGTTTCCGGGGAAATCAGTTTCCGCACGGCGCGTAGCGGCGGCAAGGGCGGCCAAAACGTGAATAAGGTCGAGACCATGGTGATCGGATATTTCCATATCAGGAATTCTCCCCTTTTTAACGACGCCCAGAAAAACCTGCTCGAACAAAAACTCGCTTCCAAAATAAATAGCGAAGGATTTCTCCAGGTGAAGTCACAAATACATCGTTCCCAACTGGAAAACAAAAAGGAAGTGATAGAAAAAACGGAAACTCTTTTGGCACGCGCACTCGTCAAACCCAAACCGAGAAAAGCAACCAAACCCAGTTTTGCTTCGAAAGAGAAAAAAAAAGAGGCCAAACAAAAAAGGGCACAGATCAAGGACTTCAGAAAAAAAATCAATCGCATTGACTAAAGAATTTTACGTTTTCATCAGTAAAGTTAATTTTCCATCCATGCGAAAATTAAGGGGTATCCCATTTGTCGCGCTTCTTCTCCTGGTATTTGGCTTCCAGAAAAATCCGGGAGCACAGGGAACTACGCTGATCATTCAATTCCGCGTCTTTATCCATGGTGAGCCACTGCTGTTGAACAAAAAATATAAGAACCCGTTTGGGGAAACATTCGAGATCAGCCGTTTCCGCTTTTACGCCGGGAAAATTGCCCCCGTATATGCCGATACTACCCTTAAAATAAATATTTCACCGGCTTATCATCTGATTGATTTTTCTGATTCCGCCAGTACAGCAATAAAACTTTCTGCCCCCGCAGGCACCTATAGTGGAATTCAGTTTCAACTTGGCGTAGATTCCATAGATCAGTACCGCGGAGCGCAGTCCGGGGACCTGGATCCCATAAAAGGCATGTTCTGGACCTGGAACAGCGGCTATCTGAGTTTTAAAATCGAAGGGTATTCGCCGGTTTCCAATCAGCCCGCCCAGGTGATCGCTTATCATATCGGCGGTTTCCGTTATCCCTATAATACGGTATGGAAAATCAGGCTGGATTCCACCAATGATGTACCATTCCAGGTTTCGGGAGAAAATAAAATCACGATTGAAGTCGCTATGGAACTTGATAATTTTTTTGATAGCACGAATCCTTTGCATATCAATGAAATTTCCAGCTGTACCACACCAGGTTTACTGGCCGAAAAGATTTCTGAAAATTTCACCGGGATCTTTGCCGGACTGACCATTCGTAACTATCCATGAAATCAACCGGGATCATAGCGGCGATTGCCTTTTGTTGTGTGATGTGGATCACAGGACCTTTCCCCTTTCAGATACCTAAAGGATTTCCGCCGCCCGTTTATCGTTTTCAGAATAATCCGCGGACAAAACAAGGTTTCGAATTGGGAAGAAAATTGTTTTACGACGGTAAACTTTCCAAAGACGGAAATTTCCCCTGTTCTTCCTGTCATCAGCAATTTGCGGCATTCGCTACGTATGAGCACCGCCTGAGCCATGGATTCAATAATCAGTTCAGCTTCCGGAATGCCCCGGGACTTTTCAATCTGGCATGGGAAAAGGAAATGCATTGGGACGGCGGTATTAATCATATTGAAGTGCAGCCACTGGCGCCCCTGCTTGATCCGCACGAAATGGCAGAAGACCTGAACCAGGTAATCGGCAAGCTGAAAAAGGACAAGGATTATCCTGCTTTATTTAACCGGGCTTTCGGATCACCCGGAATTAATTCTCAAAGAATTATGCGGGCTCTCGCCCAGTTTACAGCTTCCCTGGTATCCGCGGATGCAAAATACGATCAGGTAAAAAGAGGAACGGCGCATTTTAATGTGTACGAACAAAAAGGATATGAAATTTTTCAGCAGAAATGTGCCCATTGTCACCAGGAGCCGCTGTTTACTGATTTTAGTTATCGAAATACAGGAATGGAATCAGACAGCACACTGAATGATTTCGGGCGCATGCGCATCACCGGCAGAAAAGATGATTCCCTGAAGTTCCGCGTACCGAGCCTGAGAAATGTTTTTCTGACATTTCCCTATGGACATGACGGACGTTTTTCAACAATCAGCCAGGTACTGGAACATTATAATTCCGGGATCATTCCAAGTGCCACGCTGGATTCCTCTTTGAGAAATGGAATTCCCATCTCCAATGACGACCGGTTTTACCTGATCAGTTTTTTAGGAACGCTGACTGACAGTAGCTTTGTAAAAAATCCACTCTACGGCGATCCACAGGCGGGGGTCCGGGATTCGCCACCTGTGGACGTCCATTAAATCGCTGGCAGATGGTCGGGTATCGTGAAGCGTATATCGTTTATCGTGTATCGTATATGGTTAATGGTTTATGGCTTATGGTGAACCGGTTATCGATACACGATATGCGATAAACGATATACGAAAAAGCGCCCAGCGCTATTTGTAGTACGGAATCAGTTCATCCCGAAACGCCTTCTCCCCTTTTTCCCAGTTCTCCACCACTTCCTGCCGGCGTTTATTGAGGTCCTGGTTCAGCTGGTTAAAACTATTTACACTCGCATTTATATCTTTCACTGCCTTATTAAACTGGTCAACATCTTCCTTGGTTTTATTACTTCCTTTGGCGTCCAGGCTTTTTTTAATTTTGTCAAAATTTTCTTCCTTCAAATAAAAATCCATCAATTTAGGAATATCATTTTGCGCCATATTCTTATAGAATTGCAATGCTTCGCGGCAACTGGCAGAAAGTGTCGGGGTACCCTGAAAACTTCTCAAACTGTCTGTTTTAAGTGATTCCAACCCCTCATTGGCAAATCCGATCAGTGAATTCCTGGCCTGTTCTGCATCATTTAGTTTATGCGCATTGAGGGCATTAAAGAGCTGACCGTCTTCCCAATTGCATTTGAAGAAGACGATATAGAGTTTGTCACAGTACCTGTTCACTTTACCTGCCGTACCCATTTTATCCGAGAGCTCATTTTTCGTGTCCACCAGGTTCACATTATATTTTCCGGCAAAATCTTTTTCAGCCTTTGACAGGTTGGCAGAGGCTTCCTGGAGTTTTTCGCTTGCTTTCTCTTCCAATAAAAGAAAGGCCTGCATCTGATCCACCGATTGTTCGGCGATCTCTTCCATATTTACAATTTTGGAATAATCCTCATTGAATATCCGGTAACAGAACTGGATATAATCTATGCTGGCCTGCCGCAGGGAATTATCTCCTTTGTATTTCGGGAGATCTATGGTTTTAAATTTCGCATTGTCAATACTCTCCAGTGCCTGTGTCCTGAGTTTTTCAATTTTTTTTGCACGGCGGCTATGTGCCGAAGCGCTTACATAGGCCATATATTTTTGATCCATTTCAACCTGCGCATTGGTCATGGCCGTCATATAGTCTCCGGCGTTTTCGATTGCCTGCGCATAACCTCTCAGGGAAAAGTAAAAAACAAAGAGTAAAAAGTAAAAACAGCGACGCATATAATTATAGAATTTAAAAATTATCGTAAGGCGTTAGGCGTTGAATATTATTTCCCCGACATCCGGAAAGCAATTTCGTACCCCAGCAAAATTCCGGTATCCCGGCTAAGAACCTGTGCCAGCGTATTGTTGCTCCTGCGTAAATCCTCATCTGCCTGCATTCTGACTTTCTCATATTGGTTCCATTCTATTTCATAAGGAGGTTTTGAATGATTGATAGATTTCTCGCCCTGCACCAGGTTGTCCGCGATTTGTTTTCTTTCTTCCATCATTTTATTAAATACCAGGACCTCATCCCGGACAGCCTGTGCCCGGATCAGAACGTCCAGGTATTTATTAAACGAAATAAAGAACCGGCTGGTATCCGTAAAAGCTTTTGAAAAAGATTTCAGCGGATCCACTGCTATCGACGGATAAGGATGATAATATTTATTCGGATCAATGCTCACATTCTGCAGGGAAAAGGGAAGTGATTTTTCCCTTTCAGACTGCGTTTCGCTAAAGTCGGGTAAGAAGATATCAGGAATAACCCCCGTCTGCTGGGCACTTGTACCATTCACCCGGAAGAGACGGTCAATAGTAATTTTGATAAAATTGCTGGCCGTTTTCATCCTGTCCATATGCTTTTCATCAAAAAGCGTATCAAGGGGCAATACGACCTGGGCCGTTGCCTTTCCAAAACTCGGGGATCCCAGGATCAGTGCCCGGTGATAGTCCTGTAAAGTACCTGCGAGCATTTCGGAAGCGGATGCTGTAAATCCGTTGATGAGCAGGATCAACGGACCATCGTAGACCGATCCCCTGTTCACATCCTTCATGGTGTATATTTTCCCTTCCTTATCCCGGGTCATGCCGACCGGCCCCACGTCTATAAAAATCCCCGCCAGTGCGATGGCTTCCAGCATGGAACCACCGCCATTATAGCGCAGATCCAGGATAAGACCTTCAATATTTTCTTTTTTGAGTTTGATAATTTCCTTGGCCACGTCATCTGCACAGCCATTATTACCTCCTTCCTCTCCGTTCCAGTCGGTATAAAAAGCCGGCAACGAAATAAAACCGACGCGATGGTCGCCTTTCAGAATAAAACTCCGAACCTTACTGTTGTCATCGTCCAGGGCGGATTTCTCCCGCTGAAGGGTAACTTTTCGCGTCGTGCCGTCGGATTTTTTCAGCGTGAGTGTAAGACTTTTCCCATGATCGCCGGAAATAAATGCATTCACTTCTTCTGCGGAACCGTCCGACACATCCACTTCTTCATCGCCTTCCCATTGCAACGCAAGTATCTGGTCGCCTTCGTGAATCAACCCGCTTTTATATGCGGGACTTCCCGGTTTCAGCCGCGTAATCTCCGTTGCTTCCTTTCCTTCCCCGAGACTAAACCCAAATTGCAATTGTTTGTCGCCCAGCTCTCCTTGGAATTCTTCCTTTTTTCCCGGCGAAAAAAATTCGGTGTGCGGATCATAACAGGAAGCTACTGATTCACACCAGGCATTGTTGACAAATCCCGTCAGTCCGCCTTTTGTCAGACGGGTCCTTTGGATATCCCGTTTAAAAGCGTGACAAACTTTTTTACGCGCCGCGGGTTCCAGGCTATCGGTTTTTATACTTTTTTTGGTTGAATCTTCTTCACAGATATCCACGATGGTTTCAAGCACATTCCGCTTTACCAGTTTATACAACTTGATTTTCCGTAACGCATCATTGGGTGCAAAAATGCTATCCTCAGAAACCGTATACGTTTCATTGAGGTTGAGGTCAAACCTGGATTTGGATAATATATCCAGGATGGAATCCGTCTGATTGATCTTCCTGGTATATAAAATAATGAGTTTCCTTAAAAAATCTTCTTTCTTGTTCAGGAGCTGATCATCGAGCTCATTTTTATAGGCGTTCAGTTGCTGGATATCTTCACCGCTGAAATAAATTTTATCCGCGTCGAGGGCCCTGATCATCAGAAAGAAGAGATCGATAGAAAAAGTCTTATCAACCGGCCTCGGCTGTACATGGTAGATTTCCGCCATGCGGGTTATGGTAAAGGCAATTCCCGCTGTTGACTGGGTGGTTTGAGCAGGGGAATCCAGAAATGAAAACAGGAATACGATCAGAAAAGACGAAAATGCATGCTTCATACCTTAAGTAAAGAATAAAATGGCAATATATAAAATGAATCGGCGTTCTGGCTGAAAGTCAGTACTCTACGCTATTTTTGTGTCTAAATTTTCTTTTTGTCAAGCATTAAAAAATTAGCATCCCAAACGGTCTGGTACGGAGCAAGCTCCATTTTCGCCCGCTTTCTTTACTACCTGCTAACGCCCTACCTGACTGCAAAGTTCAGCGGTACGGTGGAATATGGCAAAATGAGCCTGGTTTTTGCCCTGATCCCCTTTTTATTCACCCTGATCGTCTTCGCGTTTGAAACGGCATATTTCCGGTTTATGCAGCGGAAGGAGTATGAACGGGATGTATATAATACCCTCAGCAGTTCGCTGCTCATTTCTACCATAGCGATTATCGGGTTGACCATGTTTTTCAGATCACGTATTGCCGCATTCATCGGATTACCCGGTCATCCTGAATATATTACTCTTTGTGCCATTATTATCGGGTTCGATGCGCTAAGCGCATTGCCTTTTGCCAAACTGAGGCATGAAAACAGACCAAAAAAATTTGCATTTATTAGGATATGCGGTATACTCCTGACTATATTTATCATATACTTTTTCCTGACCATTTGTCCTGCGATCGTAAAAAAAGATCCGAACAGCATACTGCATTTTGTTTACAATGCACGGTTTGGGGTCGCCTACGTTTTGATCGCCACTGCAGCTGCTTCGCTTTTTCAATTTTTGGCTTTATCCAGGGAATGGAGCACTGTAAAATTCCATATCAATAAAACGCTCTGGAAGGAAGTCATGATATATGCCCTGCCACTTACCATTGCGGGATTTGCAGGTATGATCAATGAAACCTTCGATCGGGTGATGCTCCAGCGATGGTCCCCTTTAAAAGGTGATGCCGCGACTTTTGAGGTAGGCGTTTATAGTGCCTGTTATAAACTTTCAATCCTGATTACGCTATTTGTTCAGGCCTTTCGTATGGGCGCTGAACCATTTTTCTTCAAGCAGTCGGTCGAAGCAAACGCACCCAAAGTATATGCCCGCGTGATGAAATTTTTTGTGATAACGATTTGCGGAATGTTCCTGCTCGTTTCCCTATATCTCGACGTCTGGAAATATTTTATACGGGACGAAAAAATGTGGGCCGGACTAAAAGTTGTTCCGATCCTCCTGCTGGCAAACATGTTTCTGGGAATATATATCAATCTCTCTATCTGGTACAGGCTAACGCGCAAGACCACGGCCGGCGCCTATATTACGCTTATAGGGGCCGCCATCACCATTGCAATAAATTTTATTTTTATCCCTTATTTCAGCTATATGGCCTGCGCCTGGGCCACTTTCCTATGTTATGGGACCATGATGGTCATTTCCTATATCTGGGGACAAAAATCATATCCGGTGCCCTATGCCTGGAAAAAATTACTGGCCTATATAGTAATCGTCGTGATTTTATATTTCATTCACCACACGATTATAAAGATCTGGGCCAGTCCGGCATTGAACTATACCGTCGCCACTTTTTTCCTGCTCCTATTTGGCTTGTTTATTTATCGTATTGAAAGAAAGGAATTTGATAATCTGTTCAAAATGCAGCGGAAACCGGTATAATATTCTGATTTGAAGGCGCAATTCCGGAAATTTGCAAAAAACTCAATCTCCAAAAAAATATTTTGACTTTAGAAATTAATTAATCACGAGAAAATGAAATTGGCGAGCCAGATAAATAAACCCCTGAAAAAAATAGGCATCCAGCTTAAGAGATATCCCGACAATGATTTGATGAGAAGGGTTAAATTAATAAATCATTTTAAAATCAATAAGATATTTGATATAGGTGCGAATACGGGTATTTTTGCCCTGACGATGAGAGCGGCCGGTTACAGCGGAAAAATAATATCGTTCGAACCCCTGACATCCGCATTTAAGGTCCTTAAAAAAAATTCGGATAAGGATAGCAACTGGCAGGCTGTAAATGTGGCCCTGGGCAGTCATGATGAAGAACGAATGATAAACATAGCAGGAAATTCTGAAAGCAGCTCTTTACTTCAAATGCTACCCGATCACAGCAGCAGTGCACCCAAATCAGCTTATACCGGTAAAGAAAAAATTACGGTTTGCAAAATAGATACCCTCTTTAATAATTATTATCATGACGGGGACCAAATTCTCCTAAAAATAGATACACAGGGATTTGAAAAAGAAGTTTTGGACGGCGCAATGCAGTCTCTTTCTAAGATTACAGGAATACAACTCGAAATGTCCCTGATCATGCTTTACGAAGGTGAAATGTTATGTATGGATATGATCTCCTTTTTAAAAGAAAAGGGATTTAAGTTATTCTCACTTGAAAATGGTTTTTCAAATCCCGCTACCGGCCAGCTCCTGCAAGTGGACGGGCTTTTTTTCCGGTAGTTTTTCCCGGTTACAATCCCTGGCAATAATTTACTTAATTACATCGTTATCAGCCAGTTGAGGCTTTAGTCGTATTATAATGCCGCATTCAGTATTTTTAAGCCCTGACAATTAAACCTTATAATGAATCATGGAATCAAAACATTTCATTGCAGTGATCGGATTGGGATACGTTGGTTTGCCACTGGCAGTGGAATTCGCAAAAAAATATCCGGTCATTGGATTTGACATCAATAACAGCCGGATAGAAGAATTGAGGAAGGGACATGATCACACGTTGGAAATAGAAGATAATGATCTGAAAAAAGTTTTATGCGCGAAACCCGGGTCAGCCGGATTATACTGTTCAAATAATATTGCGGACCTGGGTTCCTGCAATTATTATATTGTCACCGTTCCAACTCCAACGGATAAGCATAATCACCCGGACCTCACGCCGCTCTATAAAGCCAGCGAAACGGTAGGAAAGGTTTTGAAAAAAGGCGATGTGGTTATTTATGAGTCAACCGTGTATCCGGGCGTTACCGAAGAAGAATGCGCTCCGGTATTAGAAAAGATAAGCGGATTGGTTTTTAATTCCGATTTCTTCTGCGGTTATTCGCCGGAACGAATAAACCCGGGTGATAAACTGCATACCGTATCAAAGATTTTGAAAATCACTTCCGGTTCAACACCTGAAGTGGCAAAAAAAGTAGACGCTCTTTACCGTTCCATAATAGAAGCGGGAACCCATATGGCTCCATCCATCAAAGTGGCTGAAGCCGCGAAAGTGATTGAGAATTCCCAGCGTGATATTAATATTGCCTTTGTTAATGAACTGGCAAAAATTTTTAACCTGCTCGGGATAGATACAACTGCTGTTCTCGAAGCGGCAGGAACAAAATGGAATTTCCTGAAATTCAAGCCGGGCCTGGTGGGCGGACATTGTATCGGGGTGGATCCATATTATCTCGCGCAGAAAGCACAGGAAGCGGGCTATCACCCGGAAATAATTCTTGCCGGAAGAAGATTGAATGATGGTATGGGCGCCTATGTTGCCAGCGAAACCATCAAACTGATGGTAAAGAAAGAGATCCCGATCAAAAATGCCAGTATATTGATACTGGGCTTTACTTTTAAGGAGAATTGTCCGGATGTGCGAAATACGCGCGTGATCGATATTGTAGATGAATTAAAAAGTTATCAGGCCAGGGTAAGTATTTGCGATCCCTGGGCTGAACCCGCCAACGTTAAACATGAATATGGAATCGAGACCTTCAAAAGTTTATCCGGAGATACGGTAAAATATGATGCGGTCATATTAGCCGTCGCCCATAGTGAGTTCAATAATATAAATATCCGCGGACTGGTCAATGAGAGATCCGTTATTTATGACGTAAAAGGAGTTTTAAAAGAAAATCATATTGATGCCCGTTTATAAAATGTACAAGATTCCATATCATACCGCCGATTTAAGTAAGTACTCTTTTTTAATTACGGGCGGCGCGGGGTTTATAGGATCAAACCTGGCGGAATACCTGGTGAAATACAAGGCACGCAGGATCAGGGTTCTTGACAACCTGAGCACGGGTCACATGAGCAATATCCAGGAATATTTATCCCATCCTGCTTTTGAATTCATCCAGGGGGATATCCGGAACCTGGAAACCTGTACGGCCGCCATGGAAGGTATGGATATCGTTTTTCACCAGGCTGCATTGGGTTCCGTTCCCCGGTCGATCCTCGATCCCGTTACAACCAATGAAGTCAATATTTCCGGTTTTCTAAATATGCTCGTAGCCGTAAAAGAAAGCAGTGCGCGGCGTATGGTTTATGCTGCTTCGTCTTCTACTTATGGTGACAGCAAAGAGCTTCCCAAAGTGGAGGAAAAAATTGGGAATCCGCTTTCGCCTTATGCGGTGACAAAATTTGTAAATGAATTGTACGCAAATGTATTTGCGCGCACGTATAAAATGGAACTGATCGGCCTTCGTTATTTTAATGTATTCGGACCCCGCCAGGATCCAAACGGGGCTTATGCCGCTGTGATTCCCAAATTTGTACACCAATTGCTGAATCATCAATCCCCGATTATTAATGGCGACGGAAATCATTCGAGAGATTTTACGTTTATTGAAAACGTGGTACAGGCGAATATGCTGGCCGCCTTTGCAAGCGATCCGAACGCCATAAACACCGTGTATAATGTTGCCTACGGCGAACGGACCACACTGAACCAGCTGGTACAGTCACTAAAAAAATTCCTTTCTGAATCCGATCCGTCCATTGCCGGGACCGAGCCCATTCACGGGCCCAACCGCGAAGGGGATATTCCACATTCACTGGCATCCATTGAAAAGGCCAAAAAAAATCTAGGTTATTCTCCCAGATATAATTTTGCAGAAGGTCTGAGAATGGCAGTTGAATGGTATAAGGAAAACAGCGAGGCGATCAGGTCGTAAATTTCTCATTCCTTCAAAAAGGGATTATATTCTTTCTCGTATCCGATGGTTGTCGGTTCCCCATGACCGGGATATACAATCACGTCGTCGGGCAAAGTGAAGAGTTTCTTCGAAATGCTTTCCAAAAGGACCTCGGTATTTCCGCCGGGAATATCCGTTCTTCCAATACCCATTCTGAATAATACGTCTCCGCCGATAACGAATCCCTGTTTACGGTTATAAAATACAATATGGCCAACTGAATGGCCTGGCGTGAATAAAACTTCCAGTCTGTCTTCTCCCAGCATGAGTTCATCTCCCTCCTTTAAAAATAAAATATTACCCGAATAATTTTCAAACGGCATGCCCCAGCGAATGCCCGATTCAGGAGCTAAGTTGAAGGTCCACAGCTCTTTTTCACCTATTTGCAACTCCAGATGGTAATGATCAGCGGCCCATTTATTTCCAAAAACATGGTCGAGATGACAATGGGTATTTAACAAAATATTGGGATGAAGACCTTCATCTTTTATCCAGGCAGCCAGGCTCTTTTTTTCTTCCGGAAAATAAGATCCCGGATCAATGATGGCACAGGCATCTTTTCCATTGTAAACAACGTATGTATTTTCCTGGACTGGATTGAATATGAATCGTTTTACTGTAAGCATATGGGCCTTTTCAATTCAAAATCTATTTCACCGGTTTTAGGGATTGTCTTAACTTGAACCTGGTATTTTCTTTAATTCCAAATAAGGTATGCAAGATCCGCATAAGTTGAAGTTGAAAGAATTTTTTTTAATCACGTCCACCCTGTTTTTTTTTCAGTTTTACGCCTCCGCCCAGGTAAATACGGTTGAATTCGGCAAGAACCGTCTCCAGTTCAAACACATGAAGTGGAAGTATTACCAGACCCAGAATTTCAACACCTATTTTAATCAGAATGGGGATCCCCTGGCCAGGTATGTGGCTCAGGTCGCTGAAAAAGAACTAACGGGTATTGAGCAACAGGTGGAATATGGCCTTCAACGCAGGGGCAATATCGTGTTATATAACAGTTATAATGAAATGGAACAATCCAATATCGGATTGGAGACGGACTGGCAATCCAACGGAGGAACCACTACCCTTGTGAATAATAAAATGGTCATCTACTATACGGATGATCACGCCAAACTGCGCATTCAGATCCGACAGGGCATTGCCCGGGTGTTACTGGAAAATATTTTATTCGGAGATGACCTGGGTGAATTTGCAGCCAATCAGACCCTGCTGGATCTTCCGCAATGGCTCACGGACGGGTACATAAACTATGTTGCGGAAAACTGGAATACCGAATTGGACGATCAGTTAAAATCTGCCATCCTTTCCGGGCGTTATACAAATTTTTATAACCTGGCTTTCGAAAAACCGGACCTGGCCGGTCATGCCTTCTGGTATTATTTCGCCAACCGGTATAAGAAAGAAAATGTTACCTATTTTTTATATCTCGCCCGCGTTTACCGCAATACCAATACAGCTGCGCTGCGAATCTGCAAGAAGAAATTTAAAGACGTACTGCAGGATTTCATGACGGAAGAAGAAGAGATTTATGAAAAAGATATCCGCGGAAGGAGAAACTTTCCCAAGGGACTCATTTCCGTTGTAGAACAGGTGGACGACAACAGAGATTTTTTTCATTTCTCTCCCAACCCGTCTCCCCGGAGTCAGACATATGCCGTTGTTGAATTTGTGCGTGGTCAGTACTGCGTGGTATTACATGAAAATTTTGTAAACCGGAAAGTGCTTATGAAAAGCGGCATTCGCACAAACGACAAAAAACTACAGCCGCATTATCCGCTGATTGCCTGGGATCCCAAGGGGACAAGGCTGGCTGTTATTTATTATAAGGAAGGAAAGATCCATCTTTTTGTTTATGATATTGTATCGCATTACAAAAGGGTTGTCACGGAACTGGATTTTGACCAGATCCAGGATATGAAATACATGCTCGATAACAATACCCTGTTATTGAGTGCCGTTAAAAACGGCCAGTCCGATATTTTTGAATATCATCTCGGAACGGGAACAGAGGAACAGATTACAAACGATGTATATGATGATCTGGATGCCTCTTTTGTAACCTTTCCAAACAAAACCGGGATTATTTATTCATCTAACCGGCCTTCGGGTGCCGCGCACACAGGAGATACCGTGCTCCCATCCGATAACCGCTACAATATTTTCCTGGTTGACAACTGGAACAAAAGTGAATTTAAACAGATCTCCCAGCTTACGCACCTGAAATACGGAAATGGGCGTTATCCGACACAATACAACAATTTTCATTTTACATTTATTTCTGACGAAAACGGCATATCCAACCGGTATGCAGGTTTCTTTACGACACAAAGAGCAGGCATCGATACAGTTTACCGGATCGGCGATGAAATACTCCACAACCCCGACCCAAGGGAGCTGGATTCAACTCTCCGGGCGAATAAAGAGACGGAACCGGATTCCATTTATACGTTTTCCATCACAAAGGATTCCGCCTATGTTTTTGCCCTTACCAACTATCAGAGTGGGTTAACCGAGACAAAGATTGCAGGAGAGACCGGCCAGGTAAGTGAAGTACGTCAGGAAGGAGATCTTAAATTTCTTTATAAACTCAAAGTGGATGAAGCTGCGCTTAAAAAACGCAATGTGAATCCCCGGTTAACGGAATACAGGAAGGAAAGTATAACGGCAGGCCAGGTTGCCAGCGGTCAGGCCCTGCAATATCAGCAAAAGAAAAAAGCGGATACCGTAAAAGTACAGACAGACATTTTTGAAAGTGAATTTGATAAGGAAAAGCAGGATACTCTTTTAAACCAGAAATTAATCCTACAGCAACCGAAGGCAGCACCCTCAGATGATGTTTTGAAAAATGCAAAACTGTATGACTATAATCTGAAGTTTGCCGCCCAAAGTTTTACGGCTGGTTTTAATAACGACGTACTGGTCACCCAGTATCAGCCATTTACGGGGTCTTTGCCCATCAACCTGGGTGGTAACGAGCCTTTCAATGCCATGTTCAAGGCCGCCGTTTTTGATCTGTTTGAAGATATCCGGTTCACGGGTGCCCTTCGTTTGCCCTTATTCGGCGGAAGTTCAGCCGATGCGGTTTCAGTGGGCTCCGGCGGAGTTGGCGTGTCGTCATTTATTCCCTCGGGCGGTTCGTTTTTCGATGGCGGTGGCCAGTGGTATGCCCGTGTGGATTATCTGAAACTCCGTACGGATTTTTCTCTGCTCTATTTCCGACAAACGGATGTAGGAACATATCCGTTGATAGACACAAACAGCAATACCGGCATGTATGTGGATTCAAAATTATACACCAACCTTTTTCAGGCTGTTGTGAGGTATCCATTGGATAAAGTGAGAAGTATCCGGTATAGTCTGGGCGTGAGGACGGATAAGGTCGGACTCCGGCCAAACGGAAGCAGTGCGTACACGGGTGTTGCGCTTTTTGATACGCTGGCTTTAAAATCACCCTATGTTGACAAACAGGTTTTTTTACTAAACCATTTCGAATATGTGTTTGACAACACTGTATTGAAGACTATCAATATCATGAACGGGCTGAGATATAAATTCTATATTGATTTCAATTATCAGATCAACCAGCCGATTACAGGCGAAGGAAGGAAGATGTTCAATTTCGGTTTTGATGCGCGGAACTATTACCCGATCTACCGGAACTTTATCTGGGCCGTAAGAGCAGCTGGCGATTTTTCATGGGGAAACCAGAAGATCATATATTATTTAGGCGGACAGGACGGGTGGATGTTTCCCAAGGCAAACCAGTTTCCGCAGCCGGACTTTACTCAGAATTATGCGTATCAGTCACTCGCACTTAACCTGCGCGGATACGACCAGAACGTGGCGAATGGTAATAATGCGGTCACCATCAACAGTGAACTCCGTCTGCCAGTATTTACGACATTGATGAATAAGCCGATCAACAATGCGTTCATCCGGAATTTCCAGATCATTCAGTTCTTCGATTTCGGAACGGCCTGGGCCGGTCCGCTGAAAAATATAGAACGTCCGCAAAGTCATTATCCAAATGGCGATCCGGTTGTGCCCGTTGACGTAACTATTAAGGCTGGTGGTCTGGGGCCATTTGCGGGTGGTTATGGATTCGGGGTGAGGAGCACGTTATTGGGATACTTCCTGCGCCTGGATGTCGGCTGGCAGATGAATACTTTCTTCGGCAATTCACCAACCTGGCAATTCGCGATGGGGCTTGATTTTTAACCTAAGGCTTAAAAATCAATGTGCCAATTTGCCAACGTGCCAATTAATATAAAGCTCGATGTACATTGCTTAAGATATGTGGATTTCGCTATTTCTTCGGTGGAGTCTTTCTTCAATTAAGTTTTTGAATGCCATTTGCACATTGGCACATTGGCACATTAAACTTTGTATCCTTCTTTCTGCAGATACACCCGAACTTTTTCGGTCTGATCTCCCTGTATGAGGATTTGACCATCCTTCACTGATCCGCCCGTGCCGCAGTATTGCTTCAGTATTTTCCCCAGTATTTCCAGATCTTCAGATTTACCTGTGAATCCCAGGATGACGGTGACTGCTTTTCCGCCGCGATGACGGGTGTCCAGCACGATGCGCAACCGCTGTTTGCCAGGTGGCAGGGTTTCGGAATTTTCTTTCCCTTCATTCTGAAAAGTAAAATCCGGATCCGTGCTGAATACAAATCCATTTTTATCAGGAATGTTTTTCTTTGGCATTTGTGACAGTTGGAGTTTTTCGTGTATGGTTTATCGTGTATCGCTTATCGGCTTAAATTTATTATCAATCAGAAGCACTTTATCAAGAATTTTATTTTTCAGTATTTCATGTTGCCGCCCCGATCCACGATAAACCGTACACGATAAACGATAGCCGCCAACGAGATACTAAATCGCCTTCAGACTCAGATCCAAACTCCGCGCCTGGTGGATCAGTGCGCCAATGCTGATATAATCCACGCCGGTAGCCGCGTAGGCCCGGATATTTTCGATGGTGATACCCCCGCTGGCTTCCGTTTCAATTCTTTTCCCGATCAGGTGCAGGGCCTCGCCGAGTTGGGAGGGACTAAAATTATCCAGCATGATCCGGTCTGCTTTTCCTGAGGCCATCACTTCCCGCACATCGTCCAGGGTCCTTGCTTCTACTTCAATTCTCAGCGCGGGTTTATATTTCTGCGTATACGCATGGGCCTTATCCAGTGCCTTACTGATGCCGTCGCAATAATCTATATGATTATCTTTTAGCATGACCATATCGAATAAGCCAAACCGGTGATTCAAACCACCTCCAATGCGTACGGCTTCCTTTTCCAGGAGTCTGAATCCAGGCGTTGTTTTCCGGGTATCCAGGATTTTTGATGAATACCCACGGATGGCATTTACATACTGGCGCGTGAGCGTAGAGATGCCGCTCATTCTTTGCATACAATTTAGTACGAGGCGTTCGCAGGCCAGGATGGTAAAGACGGACGCTTCAATGGTGAAGGCCGTTTCACCTGCCTTCATTGGTTCCCCGTCTTTTTTATGAAACTGAAAAACAGCGGCCGGTTCCCTGAAATGAAATATTTTTTCTGCTATTTCTGCACCGGCCAGGATTCCGTCCTGTTTAATTTTTAGAATGGCCCTCCCACGGGCATCGGCCGGAATAACGGCAAGGGTAGAATGGTCCCCTTCACCCAGGTCCTCAGCCATAGCCGCCTGCAATAAAATCTGCAGGCGCTCATCAAAATGCTCAACCGGTTTACTCATTAAAGAGCAAATTAACGCAATTTGGAAATTTGAAAATTTGAAAATTTGAAAACAGAATTGGAAAATCGGATTGGCGGTTCAATTGAAAACCAATAAACGAGAATGTTGAATTGAGGAATTAGCGTATTTCTATTTCCAAATCTTCCAATTCTCACATTGTCTCAGTCGACAGGCTGAAACCTGATTTCCTGGAGGAAGTGTTTATCTCCTTTATGTTTGAAAAGCAAGGTGGTTCTGTAATTACCCGAATGCGTTTGTAATACCCCGGCGCAGAAAAAAATGCCACCGCTTTCTCCCTGTTGGGTAATCTTAAAATTTTCAACCCCGTTGGTATTGAAAAAATCTCCGATTACCATTTCGGCCTGTGTTTTACTGTATGTGTCTGATTTATCCGGGAGGCTGATATCCACCCGCGCATCGAAAAAAGCCGATAACTGGGTTACGTTCCCTGACCGGATCGCGGTGACGACCACGTCCATATTATCGAAACTCCGGTAAGATACTAGGATGGGGACCGCTATGGCCAGAACCCACCCTGTTAGCTTTTTCATTGGATTTGTTTTCAGCCCTGAAAGAGCTAAAAATATGCCAAACTAAAAGGCTGCCCCCAAAATGGCCTAAAACAGGCCATATACGTTAACTTTGAGCTCATTATATCAATACTTTCAACAGAAAATGACTAAAAAATCGGCGATCCTCATCATTATGGACGGTTGGGGGCTGGGTAAGGTGGAATCTGCAGATGCCATCCGGCATGCAAAAACTCCATTTGTCAGTTCACTTTATGCAAAATATCCCAATAGCACCCTGGTAACCTGCGGAGAAGCGGTTGGTCTCCCGGAGGGCCAAATGGGCAACTCCGAAGTAGGCCATTTAAATATTGGGGCCGGCCGGATTGTTTACCAGGAACTCCAGCGTATTAATGTGGCCATTCGGGATGGATCTTTTGCAAAAAATCCTGTCCTGCTCGCGGCCCTGCGTAAAGCTAAAAGTCAAAATAAAAAATTGCACCTGCTCGGCCTGGTAAGTGACGGCGGTGTGCACTCCCATATCAATCATCTGAAAACAATTATTGATTGCTGTAAATCCGAATCTGTTCCGGGAGTTTTCATTCATGCGTTTACTGATGGCCGTGATACCGATCCGAAGAGTGGTCATGGATTTATCAAAAACCTGCAGGAACACCTCGACGCAACAGGCACCGGGAAAATAGCCACCGTTTCGGGAAGATATTATGCGATGGATAGGGACAAACGATGGGAACGTGTGAAACTTGCCTACGACACGTTGGTAAACAGCAGTGGAGGCAGTGGCCACAGCGCCCTGCAGATCATTGAAAAAAGTTATGCAGACGGCATTACGGATGAATTCATAAAACCCAGTGTGGTATTGGATTCCAGCGGACATCCGACAGCAGCCATTTCAGATGGGGACGTCGTGATCTGTTTTAATTTCAGAACGGATCGCTGCCGCGAAATAACGGAAGTACTAACACAGCAGGATTTCCCGGATCAGGGAATGAAAAAACTTTTACTGGATTACACCACGATGACGGAATATGATCATCATTTCAAAAACGTTCATGTGATGTTTGAAAATGATGATCTGAAAATGACCATCGGAGAAGTGATTGCAAAAAATATGCTTACGCAGATTCGCATTGCGGAAACAGAAAAATATCCGCACGTAACATTTTTTTTCAGCGGCGGACGTGAAAATGAATTTGAAGGAGAAAAACGCATCATGATTCCTTCTCCCAAAGTAGCGACTTACGACATGCAGCCGGAAATGAGTGCGTACGGAATTACGGATGCAATCATTCCTGAAATCAATCATAAAACGGCCAATTTTATTTGTCTGAATTATGCTAATGCCGACATGGTTGGTCATACCGGTGATTTCCAGGCAGCCATCAAGGCCGTCGAGACCGTGGATCATTGCGTGGAACGGGTGGTCACAGCTGCACTGGCGAACGACTATACCATTTTTATAACCGCCGATCACGGAAATGCCGATTTCATGATCAACCCGGACGGGTCTCCCAATACTGCCCATACCCTCAACCTGGTTCCTTATTTTATTCTTGATAATCAATGGCATGGAAAAGTTCATCCCGGTAAACTGGCCGATGTCGCCCCGACAATCCTCAAATTGATGGGATACGAGGTTCCCCCGGAGATGACAGGCAGACTTTTATTCGATTAAAAAAAGGGCCTTAAACTTGGACGCGTGCAGCTTTAGCACATGAAAATTGTCTAATTTACAGGGCAACGAGGTTTAATATGACCGAAGAAGCCATCTTACAGGGCTGTTTGAAAAATCATGCTGCTGCCCAAAAGGAGCTGTACAACCGCTACAGTCCCAAAATGCTGGCAGTATGTTACAGGTTTGCGCATAACCGGGAGGATGCCGAGGATATGCTTCAGGAAGGTTTTATTAAAGTTTTTCTTCAGATGCATACATTTCAGAGCAAAGGAGCTTTCGAAGGCTGGATCCGCCGGATTATCGTTCATACCTGCATCAATCACCTGAAAAAGAATAAGCGCTTCAATGACAGTGTGGATATCATCCAGGCCAGTTCGATTCAGGTCAGAGAAGAAAATATCCCTTCTATCGTTCAGGCAAAACAGATTGTGGATTGTATCCGTCTGTTACCTGTTGGATATCGTACCGTTTTAAACCTGTATGCCATTGAAGGATATGCGCATAAAGAAATTGCTGAAATGCTGGATATTGAAGAAAGCACAAGCAGATCTCAATATACCCGGGCACGGCAAATGCTGGAAGAGATTTTGATTAAGAGAAACCTGATACCGGCCGCAAGAGAGAAAACGGATCGGTTGACAGCCATACACTGAACTGCAGAGACCTACCAAAACACCGAAGATGAAGGAGCGAAATATATATGGTGATGAATTTGAAGAGCAACTAAAGGAGAAGACCGATCAGCTCAAAATGTATCCTTCAGATAAAGTGTGGAACGAAGTATACAGTTCCCTGCATGTACGTCGCAGAAAGTTTATTGCCGGAATGACATTTCTCATCGGAGGTATTCTGATTCTGGCCGGAACGCAACTCATCTTTCCATCAAGAAATACCAATCCGAAAACTATCACCGCTAAGATTAATAATCCTTCAAAACCCGCTGCAGCAGCGGATTTACACAACTTTACCGCCAGCGGTTTTGCAACCGAAACCCGGGATAATGACGGTGATCAGCAAAACCGGGATGGCGGCCCGAATGCAAACGTTCCCTTTTTGCATCGTTCGTCCATTTCATCCGGACAGAAATCCGGAACGGATGAATATATAGAATCACTTCCTGAAAAGATCCAAAATAACGGCCGCGAGAAAACGGTTCAGCAGGCCAGTATAAATGTTGCCGTCCATGCCGACGCCACATTGTCCATGACCGGACTGAATGAAGAAGAAGAGTCTTCTGAAATAAATCCGGCGCTTAATAGAATATCTGCGGACCTGGATCCGGAAAAATCGCTTACCCAGCTTTCACATATACGGAATGACCGGTTTAGTTGGGAAATATATATAGCGCCCACGCTGAACAATCATTATCTCACCGGAATGAATTATCAGACCGCCGTAAGACCCATTCAAACGGCTCCCATCATGGTTGTTCATTTTGCCAATGTAAATGGATTTGTTGACAACACACAGGCAATGGGTTATGAAGTGGGAGGAAATATCCTGTACCGGATCTCAAAAAATATTTCATTGAAAGCAGGACTTGACTTCAGCTTCAACCGGTATTATATAAAAGCATACAATTCGAATCAGTCACAGGCCTCGGCCACACTGAGTTCATACTTCGGTTATATCGCCGATACCTTGGCAAATTCAAATTCGGGTAATAATCTGGTAAATAAAAACCCCCAACATTATCAGAACAGATATTATCAGCTTTCCCTTCCGGTAGGGGTTGATATGAAAGTTGCCGGAAACAAAAAATTACAATTACACGTGGGTGCCACCCTGCAACCCAGTTACCTGCTGAATACAGATGCCTATGTTCTTTCAGAAGACTACAGCTCTTATGTAAAAGATGCACAGGCGTTCAGGAGATGGAACCTGATCGGAGGTGCCGAAGTATATGTTTCCTATGCTGTCGGCAAAATTCGCTGGGAAATAGGACCCCAGGTGAGATACCAGATTTTTTCCACCTACAGAAACAGCTATCCTTTGCAGGAGAATATGCTGAATTATGGAATCCGGATCGGCATTTCGAAATCAATCAGGTAGTTTTCTCTCCATGCACTAATTTTATCGGATGAAGAAATTTCTCATCCCGTTATCCATTATTTTTCTGACATATGCCTGCCATTCCAAACAGCCTGAATCGACGGCCATTGATACCAAACCGGTAGATACGGCAAAAAAAAATTATTTACCCGTAGCCTATTATCTCAGGGCGGAGATAGCTGCCGTAGATTCTTTTCCGCTCAAATTGATGAGATATCATATTGTAGAAAGTAAAACAGATTCCGGGATTATCACGACTCCTGTTTTTGACCGGATAGCCAAAGAGTTTCTTCTCGACGAACTGGACAGCAGTCATTTTGAAAAACAATTCGAAGAGAATTCCTTTATTGACCGCTCAACCAACCTGGTCAGTTTTACTTATTCAACAAAAGACAGCGGTTATGGGTTAAAGAGAGTGGACGTTCTGCTTTCGCCTGGCGGCGGCGTGGATAAACTGAGTTCCATTTATATGGAATCAATAGCGGGAAATAAGGATAGTACCGTGATCACTAAAATGTCATGGAAGGCCGGGAGGAATTTCAGAATACTTCACATTCAAAAACCCAAAAAAGGTCAGGAAACCACAGATCAGACTATCGTGGTCTGGGATAACAGGGACTAAATTATGGAACAGGAAATTTTTCAGCAAATAGCTCAGACAATTCCCCTGGAACCGGGTATTTACAAGTATTTCGGGTCCAATAAGGAATTGTTGTATGTGGGGAAGGCGAAAAATCTGCGTAAGCGCGTAAGTTCATATTTTAATAAAACACTTTCGAACTATAAAACTTATGAACTGGTCAGACGTATCCATTCCATAGAATTCACGCTGGTGAATTCTGAACAGGATGCTTTTTTACTCGAGAATTCCCTCATTAAACAATACCAGCCCCGGTTTAATATCAACCTGAAAGACGATAAGTCATACCCATATATCGTAATCAAGAAAGAACATTTTCCAAGAGTATTTCTCACCAGAAGAAAAATCAACGACGGATCTGAATACCTGGGACCTTTTACCTCCGTAGCCCGCGTTCGCGAGCTCATTGATTTTATTAAGGCGAATGTACAATTGCGTACCTGCAAACTGAATCTGACGCCGTCGAACATTGCGAAAAAAAAATTCAGGGTCTGCCTGGAATATCATCTTGGAAATTGCAAAGGTCCGTGCGTGGGTTTACAAACCGAAGAAGATTATACGGAAGGACTACGGAAATTAAAAAATATACTGAAAGGAAATCTCGGCCCCGTGATCAGTGGTTTCCGGGAGGAAATGAAAGAAGCCGCAGGCAATATGGCTTTTGAGAAAGCGGAGATCATCCGAAAAAAAATTGAACACCTTGAAAATTATCAGGCTCGTTCCGTGATTGTAAACAAACATATCACCAAGGCCGACGTATTCTCGATGTTCCGTGATGAAGGGGGTGCATTCATCAATTACCTGATGGTTGAAAACGGCACCATCGTCCAGACACACACTACGGAAGCAAAAACGCAACTGGAAGAAACAGACGAAGAGATACTGGCTTTTTCAATAGCCCAGTTGCGGGACCGGTTCAATAGCACGGCGCCGGAGATCATCCTGCCGTTTCCCATAGAATTTCCACAGGAAGGAGTAATCGTTACGGTACCAAAAGGAGGTGACAAAAAGAAACTGTTGGAGCTCTCTGAGAAAAATGTGAACTACTACCGGGAAGAAGCAGAAAAGAAAAAAATGCTTCATCTGCAAAAGAAAACTCCGGATGAAAGACTGGCCGTATTAAAACAACTGCAATCCGATCTGCAGCTTTCTGAACTGCCAACACATATCGAGTGCTTCGACAACTCTAATTTTCAGGGCAGCTATCCGGTGTCGGCCATGGTCTGTTTCCGCGACGGAGTGGAAAGCAAGAAAGATTACCGGCATTTCAACGTGAAGACCGTTGAAGGCATCAATGATTTTGCTACCATGAAGGAAGTCGTATTCCGGCGGTATAAACGTCTGATGGAAGAAAATCAACTATTGCCCCAGCTGGTGATTATTGACGGCGGTAAGGGCCAGTTAAGTGCCGCACTGGAAAGTATTGAGAATCTCGGATTGAGGGGTAAATTAACGCTGGTAGGACTTGCTAAGAACGAAGAGGAAATTTTTTTCGCCGGTGATCGCGAATCATTGAAACTGCCTTATGATAGCATGAGCTTAAAGCTGATCCGGAAAATACGAGATGAGGTCCACCGCTTTGGAATCAGTTTTCACAGGAATAAAAGAAGCCGGGGAACCTTTAAAAACGAACTGGAAAATATCAGGGGCATTGGAAAACATACCGCAGATCAGCTACTGAAAACGTTTCATTCCGTCAGAAAAGTGAGGGCAGCAACAGAAGAAGAACTGGCTAATCTGGTAGGTGCATCCAAAACAAAATTAATCCGGGACCATTTTCAAGGCCAGGAAAGCGAAATACAGGCGGGGCAAGGTTTAAACTAGTTGATAGGGGTCAATAAAAAAGGGGCCAGAATGGAAATTCAGCCCCGTTTTTAAAATCCAATATCCTATGAAAAACCATTGTAAAAATAATAAAACAATTCTATTAAACAAGAA
>Ga0209863_10000256_pt1 | contig 31279 bp, 21 predicted proteins | sample OrgsoiDNA2013046_FD_185796 | JGI IMG/M metagenome (GOLD analysis project Ga0209863, IMG submission 185796) | Permafrost soil microbial communities from the Arctic, to analyse light accelerated degradation of dissolved organic matter (DOM) -... | ecosystem: Environmental > Terrestrial > Soil >...
CGCCATCGTGGTGGTCGCCGACTGGTACGGACAGCTCGCCGACGGTTCGCCGTTCTACGGATCGATCGTGCGCGGTCTCGACGCCACCGATCCGGCCAACATCAAGGTGCTGGGGGACGCGAAGCTCGGCGGTTGGGTGCGCGACGACCGGGTCGTCGGCGACGTGATCTATGCGGTCAGCGAGGACTACGGGGTGGCGTATGGCTGGAACTACGGGTACGCGGCCTCGGCGACGGAGACCGTGATCGTGTCGTCGGTCAGCTTCGCCAACAACGTCATCTCCGCGGTGGGCGAGGTCGACTTCCCCGGCTACACCGGCGTCTTCAACGTCACGCCCAATTCGATCCTGCTGGCGCACGACGCGCCGCCCGCCGCCAACGGCACGCCCAGCGGCCAGAGCCAGCTTCTCTATCTCGACATCTCGGATCCGGCCGGCCACATCGCGCAGCGCGGATCGCTCATCGTGAATGGCCAGGTGCAGGGCTGGGGCGCGGACAACGGCCGCTGGAACCTGGATTTCTCCGACGGGCTCACGGCCCACGTGGTCGGTTGCGCCTCCGGCAGCTACGGCTACTGCGACAGCACGGCCGGCTACGTCCTGTCGATCGGCGACTTTTCCAACCCGGACGCGCCGGTGCTGTCGTCGCAGCTCGCCATTCCGTCGACGGGGTGGGGCGCGGCCGCCCGCTTCGACAGCAGCCGCCTCTACCTGTCTCCCTCGGGCTATTACGATTACGGCACGAATCAATCGACGCCGTTCCAGGTTTACGACCTGACCAACCCCAAGGCGCCCGCGCTGGCGGGTACGCTTTCGATCCCGGGAACGGTCTGGAACATCCTGCCGGCGCCCAGCCTGCGTCTGTTCGCGCTCGGGAGCGACTACAGCTCATCGTCGAACGGCGACTCCGTCTCACTGAAATACCTCGACGTCACCAATCCCAGCTCTCCGCAGCTGATCGGGACCTCCACCTTCGGTCAAGGGTGGGCCTGGACACCGGCGGCCGGGACGTTCAAGGCGTTCACCATGGACGCGACGCAGGGTCTGGTGGTGCTGCCCTTCTCGGGCTGGAGCAACACCACGCAGACCTACAACGACGGGCTGCAGCTGATAGATTTCACCGCGTCGAGCATCGCCACCGACGGCGCGGCGCTGACGCGCGGCTGGGTCGAGCGCGGGATCTTCGTGAAGAACCGGCTGGTTTCGCTGTCCGACCTGTCGCTGTCGGTCGTCGACTACAGCAACCGCACCGCCCCCGCCGTCACCGCCGAGCTGACGCTGGCCCGCAACGTCATCACCGCGCAGCCCGAGGGGAGCAACATCGCCGAGATCTCCAGCGACTGGTGGGACAACGACGTCTCCTGGTCGGAGGTCCGCCTGCTCCCGATCGCGAACGCCGAGGAGACCACCGACATGGGCAACATCCCGACGGTGCGGGTCGACGGCGTCAATGCGCAGGTCTTCATGAACGGCAGCCTCGCGTACATCGTCACTAACGTTCGGGTTCCCGCCGTCTGCGACACCTACGGGCGCCCGACCGGTCCGGCGCCCGATCCCACCACTTCGCCCTGCTATGGCCGCGCCGAGCAGATCCAGGTCGTCGATCTGTCGAACGGCGTCCGGCTGCGCGGAAAGATCCAGCTGCCGATGGATCCCTGGGGCTGGTACGGCTGGGGCTGGTGGGGCTGCTGGTACTACGATTGGTTCTGGGGCGGCGAGGTGGCGCAGGTCGAGGGGAACGCGCTCGCCTTCCGCCGCTGGGAGCCGATCTACGATCCGACCAACGGCACTTACATCGATTCCAACAGCGCCCTCTGGGTCGTCGATCTCGCCAATCCCGACGCGCCCGCGATCGCGTCGACGACCATCGTCACCGACGCGCAGGCCTGGTGGGGGAACATGCAGGTCGTCGGCAACGTCCTGTACACCGGCCACTACGAATGGCTCGACCGGCCGTCGACCAACGGACAAGACTGGACGGTGCGCTATTTCGCCGATCGCATCGACCTCAGCGATCGCGCGCACCCCCGGGTGAGCGCCAAGATCAACGTCCCCGGTCTGCTGGTCGGCGGCTCGGCCGCCGATCCGAACCTGCTCTACACCATCGACTACCGCTGGGATCCGAACACGAACATCGCGCGCGACGAGTTCAACGTCGTCCGGGTCGGCGGCAACTTCGCGGAGTTGGTGTCGACGACGACCCTCGATGGCTGGGTCGGCTCGACCTTCGTCCGCGGCAACGTGGCCTATATGTCGGCGGAGCAGTACGCCGATAGTGGCACCGGCGGCTCCACCACCGGGCCAACCGTGAACCTGCACGCCATCGATCTGACCGACCCGTCGGCGCCGGTCGACCGCGTGTCGACCAGCGAGAATGGGTGGGGCTGGCTGCTCGACATCGAGGGCGACCGAGCGGTCTTGACCTCGGGCTGGGGCGCAAACGGCGTCGACATCTATCAGCTCACCGACGGGCAGGCGCCGCAATTTCGGCAGTTCACACGCACCCTCGGCTGGTGGTCGAATGGCGTCTCCCGCCAGGACGACACGCTCTACCTTTCGAGCGGCTACTGGGGCGTGCAGAAGATCGATCTGAAGTAGCGACCGGGGCCCCTCCGGGCGCCGAGACCGCAAATCGGATCCGACCTCACGCGGCGCGGGCGGGCCGTCGTAGAATGCCTGCGCGGGATGCCCGCTGGGGTGGCCGCGCGCGAGGATTCCATGGCCGCTCTCATCGACCTGACCGTGGTCCTGTCTCTGGCGCCGCTCTTCGTACTGTCCGGGTGTGACAGGCCACCGGGGTCCAGCCCGGACGTGCTCACGCAACACAACGACGTCGCGCGCTCTGGTGAGACGCTCGTCGAGACGCGCCTCCAACCGCGTTACGTCGATGGATCGACCTTCGGGCTGCTCTACGACCGCAACGTGGACGGCGGCATCGTGGCGCAGCCGCTCTATGTCCACGGCGTCCGGACGGTCGACCACGGTCCGCGAAACCTGATCTTCATCGCGACCGAGACGAATTGGATCTACGCCTTCGACGCCGACGACATCAACCCCGACCCCGACACCAAGCCGATCTTCAGCCGGCAGCTGGCCGCGGCGGGTCGCGTCCGGCCGGCGATCTGCGACGAGACGCCGTCGCAACGGGTGGGTATCACGAGCACGCCGGTCATCGACGCCGCCGACGGCACCCTGTACGTCGTCGCGCGCGATTCGAACGACAACCAGTACACCCTGCACGCGCTGGACATCGCGAACAAGCTCGGCGACCGGCGGCCGCCGGTCCGGATCGCCGCCACCGCCGGCGACGGGATCGCCTTCAATGCGGAGTGCCAGCGCAACCGTCCCGCCTTGTTGCTCCTGAACGGCGTCCTCTATGTGGCATTCGGCAGCCTGGGCTGTGATCGCGACTGCCCGGGGGGCGTGCCCTATCGCGGCTGGGTCCTCGGATACCGCGCCAGGGACCTGGTCCCAACCGGCGTGTTTTGCACCAGCCCAGAGAGCGGCCATGCCGGGATCTGGCAAGGGGGGAGCGGCCTCATCGGTGCCGGCGACAACCTCTATTTCCAGACCGGCAACGGTCCCGGTCGGCTCGGCAACGCGTTCGTCGAGCTGCGCGCGTCCGAGGCGCCCCCCGGGTTGGCGCTGGTCGCCAAGTATCAGCCCGCCAATCACGAGGCCCTCGATCGCGCCGACACCGATCTCGGCTCGGGTGGGCCGCTCCTACTTCCACCCGATCGTCTGGTCGGCGGTGGCAAGGAAGGGCGCTACTTCGTCCTCGACGCCGCCACCCTGTCTTTGACGCAGGACCAACCGACGCCGCCCGATGGCAGGGCGGGATTTCAGGCCTTCGTCAACTCGTACCACGCGGCGAGCGACCGGCCGAGTTGCGGCGTGCTCGCCCATTCGGCGTTTCCCACCAATTGCGACACGGCGACCATTCCGCGCTGCTACGTGGCGCCGGTCCGTTATCAGGACGGCGAGGATTGCGGGCCGAACATCAACGGAGGTCCGGTGTATTGGTCCGCCGCCGATCCCCGTTATGGGCTCGTCTATCAGATGGCGGGTCGGGACTACCTGAAGGCCTTTCGGTACGACAAGAGCACGCACCACCTGGACCAAACGCCTTTCCTGACCTCGACGGTCCGGGCCGAGGAGGGAATGACGGGCGGCTTCGCCTCGCTGTCGGCGAATGGCGATCGCGACGCGATCCTCTGGATCTCATACCCGCTCGGCGACGGTCAGTGGCAGAACGTCCCGGGACGCCTGGCGGCTTTCGACGCGACGACGCTGCGCGAGCTCTGGCACGACGACGGCGGCTACCTGTTCGCCAAGTTCACGCCGCCGACGGTGGCCGACGGGAAAGTCATCCGCGCCACGCACTCGGGCAAGGTCGCGGTCTACGGGCTGCGCCCCTTCAGCTCGCCCGGATCGTGGTGGCGCCGGCTCGCGGAGCGGGTGGCGGCGGCCGTTCGTCCCGCCGCCCCGCCGCGGCGCGAGCTGGTCGGGCGCGCCGCCCTCGACGAAAAATACCGCCTCGCCGGCGGCGAGACCGGTTTTCTGGGGGTTCCCGCGTCCGACGCGGGGCCGGTCCGCGACGCCGCCGAGGGCTGGTACCGGGATTTTCGCGGCCTCGTCATCGGCAACGTTCCGTCGACGGTCGCGACGCGCCCGACGACGCGGCCCGAACCGCCGACGCCCGGGAAGCGCCCTTGGTCCGGACCCGGGACGTTCTTCGCGTCTTCGATCTACTGGTCGGCGCGGACCGGAGCGCACATCGTGACCGGCGAGATTCGCGCGGCCTGGCTGGCGCGCGGCGGGCCGGCCGGTCCGCTCGGCTACCCCGCGGCCGACGAGCAGCCCGCGCCCGGCGGGGCCGGACGCCTCTGTCGATTCGAGCGCGGGGAGATTGTCTGGTCGGCCGCGGAGGGCGCGATCGTTCACCCCCAGTTGCACCCCCAGCTGCACCCCCAGCTGCGTCCCTAGCCGAGCTGGCCCAGGATGCCGGAGAGCCCGCCGCCGGGTACCTGTTCGACGGACCACTCGGTCACCTTGCCGTTGCGAACGGTGATCGCGACGCGCTCGCGCGGGTTCTGCAGCTTTCGGCCGGTGGCCGGCAGCGTGGGTCCGTGCGGTATCGCGAGGGTTCCGGTGTGATTGCCCGTGACCTCGACGACGCCGTACACGATGTTGGCCGCCTCACGCAGGTCGCGAAGGTTGTGATCGAAGTCGGGTAGGGCGGCCCGCAGGGTCGTCCAGACGCCGAGCGCTTCCTCGCGCCCGAGCGCCTGGGGGCCCACGCCCACGAATCGGAAATCCTCCGCCAGGTATTCGGCGGCCTTCTTCAAGTCTCCGCCCGAGATCTCCTTGTCCAGCTTCTTGACTACATCCAGTGCGCCCACGGTGTCCTCCTTGGTTTGAGTTGCGTGCTACGGGAGCGACTATGCGGATCCGCGCCGCCGGGCGGAACGATTGAAAGCGCCCAGGCCCCGTGCGATTTTGCACGGGTGTTCGACTGGAATGATCTTCGCTACTTGCTGGCGATCGCGCGCACGGGGAGCTTGGCCGGCGCCGCGCGGGATCTCGGCGTCGAGCACACAACGGTCGGGCGCCGCCTGGCCGCGCTCGAAGCCACCCTCGGCGCGCGTCTGTTTCTGCGCGGGCCGGGCGGCTTGTCGGCCACACCGGCCGGCCTCGAGATCCTGCCCATCGCACAAGAGATTGCGACGCGGGTCGAGACAATCGAGCGGCGCGTGTCGGGCGCGGACGCGCGCGTCGAAGGCACGGTGCGCCTCACGACCTCGGAGGCGATCAGTGGATACTTCACCAAGCAGTTCTGGGCGCTGCGCTACCGGCACCCGGAGCTCATGATCGAGATCCTGAGCGGGAATCGGGCGTACGATCTCTCGCGCGGAGAAGCGGACCTCGCGGTGCGCGTTCGCGAGACGACCGAACCCGATCTGATCGCGCGCAAGGTGGGGATTGCCGCCTGGTCACTCTATGCCGCGCCGTCGTACGTGGAGCGAAAGGGAGCTCCCGCGGCGCCCGAGGATCTGCGCGGGCACGACCTCATCAGCTTCGATGAGAGCCTGGGCGCCGTTCCGGGAGCCCTGTGGCTGCAAGAGCATGGCGAGGGGGCCAATATCGTCATGCGGGGCAACAGCATCGTGGCGGTCTTGAACGCGGCGATCTTCGGTATGGGTTTGGCGCTCCTTCCCTGTTTCATGGGAGACGCCGAACCGGCTCTGCGAAGGCTCACGCCCCGGGCGCTTGGATTGCGCGATGTCTACCTGGTCGTCCACCCGGACCTCGCCCGGGTGGCGCGCGTCCGGGCGGTGATGGAGTTCATCGTCGAGGTGTTCGAGCGCGACGCGGCTCTTTGGAGCGGCGAGCAGCCGCTCTAGAGGGGCGCTCGGCTCCGCGCAGCCTAGGGGGCGGCCCAGGCGGTCGCGAGCGACGAGACGTCCCAGGTCGTGGTCGCGGCCTGATACCCGCTTGGCACGCCCGCCGTCACGGTGACGACGCGATTGAGGATGTGGTCGCGGGAATCGTACTCGGTCGCCTGGCTGGCGATGGTCGCCGAGGTCATCGCGGCGGTGGTGAGCGATGCGAGGTTGAGCCCCGAGCACCCGGCCGACTTCCAGCCGACGAAGCTGGCGTCCCCGAGCGACAGCGGCGCGGTGCCGACGTTCCAGATGCCGCTGCCGATCATGCCCGCCCCGCTGAAGACGACATTGATCAGGGCCGCCTGGTCGTACCAGGCGCCCGTGCCCGCATCGCGGCCGAAGGTGGCCGTCACATTGGCGTCGACGCTGACGGTGGAATTGAGCAGCACGTATCCCTTCGGAACCGTCCCACTCGCGCCCGCGGCGATGGTCGCGCCGGTGCGGGCTACGAAGAGGCCATAGCTGACCGCCGCGCCTGCCAGATCATTGATGAACCGCAAGCTGCAGTTTTCGAACAGCGCCGCATCGGCGGTGCCCCAGATGAAATCGACATTGCCCTCGACGTAGCAATTGTAGAACCAGTTCCGCCCCGACGTCTGGATGGTATCCTGGTTGCTATAGAAGGAGCTGTTGAAGGCGGCCAAGGTGAACGCCGTCCGACCGGCGAAGTAGAGGGCCTCGGCCTGGCTCACGACCGAACGAACCCCCGTGTTCTTCAGGGTGATGTTCTGAAGGACGACGTTGGTGCCCGTGAGGTAGACGGCGGCGCGCGTCGACGTGCTGCCGTTGACCATGTTGCCGTTCGAATATTGGACGATGCAGTTGTCTCCTCGGTTGTTTCCCGCCGGTCCGACGATGGTGACGGTCTGGGTCGCGCCGGGTCCCGTGTAGTGGACCAGCTCATTGTAGGTACCGGCCGCCATGTTGATGGTGACAGCGGTGGCGGCAGATAACCCCACTGCCAGACCTCCGAGCGCACCCTGCAAGGTGCGGAAATTGGCGGTGCTGCTCTGCGAGCCGTCGACCGTCACGCTCGCCGCGCTCAAGGTCGGGGCCGCTCGTGTCGAAAATTTCCAGGTGGCGACCGTGCTCAGGTTGGACAGACCGTTGAACGCGACCCCGGTCAAGGTGCCGGTGATGGAGGTGGTGGGAATGGCCACGTAGTAGGCCGTGCCATAGGCGAGCTTGCCGAGGTGAGGCGTAAAGAAGACCGTGTTGCCGCTGACGCGAGCCAGCTGCGACCCGACGTTTATCACCGTCGTGCCGAAGGTCTGGGTCTCACCGGCGAAGGCGATGCTGTCGACCGCGCTGCCGTCGGCGAGCGCGTAGATGTTGATCAGGCCTCCCGTGTTCAGGGCGGGAGGCGCGTCGAAGGTGAGCCCCAGCTCCCCATCCGTGTAGGCGTTGGTCGCGCCCGGGGCGGGATAGGTGCGCGCCGCGAGCGAGCCGTAGGGGTCGGTGGCCTCGTACTCGGCGACGGAGACCAAGATCGTCTTCACGTTCGTCGCGGTGTTGGCGTCACCGAGATTGGTGACGGTCACCATCGACAAGCCGCCCTTGAGCCCGTGGAGCGCAATGGTCGAGTTGGTCGCGCCGTTGGTGACCGTCGCCGTCGCGACGGTCGGATCCGAGGATATCGCCGTCACGCCCGAGACCGCGCCTCCGATGGCGATCGCGGTTGCGGTCACGGACCCCGAGGCGCCCTTGGCCAGGTTCACGGTGGCCGACGAGAGCGAAAGCGACGCGGGGACATAGTTGACCAGGGTGCCGGTCACCGAGTCGTAGACCGTGGTGCCGCTGGCGTCCTTAATCACGAGGTTCGTAATGGTGGCCGCGACGTTGTTGAAGGAGATCGCCGGGTAAACCGCGCCGCCGCCATAGGCCGTCGTCCCGTTTGTCAGCGCGCTCGTGGGGGTGGTGCTCGTGGTCGACGTGCCTCCGACCGGTCCGGCGCCGTAGCTTACGTTGGTGCCGGTGCGACTGAACGTCAGCTGCAGCGGTGTTCCGTTGGTAAACGCAACCGTGGGCGTGCCCGCCGATATGGTGCCCATACCGTTGACGTAGTAGCCGTTGGTAGAATTGTTCAAATTGCGCATCAGCAAATAGGCATAGGAGTCGGTCCCGGCGAACCCGGTGGTGATGCCGAGACCGATGCCGCATGCATTGTTGGCCTTGTTCTGAGTCGTGATGTTCACCTGGGCCGTGATACTGAAGTCGCCCGTCATCGGCGTGGGAAACGAGATGAAGCCGTTGCTGACGGTGCCGTAATTGTTGGGGGCGACGTATTTGAAGCCGTTGCCCGATGCGGAATAGGTGCCGTTGACCGAGAAAGTTCCGCCTGCCAGCGTCGCTGTCGTGGTGCCATTCGCTTGCTTCACGAAGTAGACGAACGGGGCGTTGCCGGTGCCGGTATCGACGCCGGCGTCCGCCCGCATGCCGCCCGAGCCGCTGGTGCCCCCGGCCGCGTCGCCGTTGCCCGCGGACGCGCCGCCGGTGCCCGCGGATCCGCCCCCAGCGCCGCCGGCGCCGTTTGCCACATCGCCGCCGGCGTCCGCATGTGAAGTTGAAGGTCCGGAGCTGGAGCAACCGGTCGCGGTGGATGCAGCAACGGCCAACAACAAGAGCGTTCGGGTCGAGATCAGCATCGTCCCCAACACGGTTGCCGCTGGAGGCGCCGGCGGCTCACACGGCGTTTGACCCGATCAGATGTGGCGCGCTATTCGTCGTGCTCACCGAGACTGGCAACGATCCCGTGCGTGCGGCGTTCGGCGAGGAAAAATCTCAGGCGTCGACCGTCACGCGACCAAGGGGACGCGCCTGGCAGGCCAGGATGAAACCGCGCGCCTTGTCCGCGGCAGAAAGAGCGTCCTCCGACTCCATGATCACCCGACCGCCCAGGAGCCGCGTCTTGCACTGTCCGCAGATGCCGGAGCGGCATTCGAACGGGATGTCGACGCCGGCGGCCTCGGCGGTCTCGAGGATCGTCATGCCGGCCGGCATCTCGAAAATGCGTCCCGCGCGTTCGAAGCGGACCTGGGCCGGCTCGCCGTCCACCGAGATGGCGGGCACGTCCGGAGAGCTCGTTTCGCCCGGCGTCGTCGCGATATCCGCACCCGCGACCGTGTCGGGGGTGGCGGCCGCCGAGACGAACGCCTCGGTCTTCACGGCGCCCTCGGGTACCCCCAGCTCGCGCAGCAGCGCGCGCATCGCCGTCATCATCCCGTCGGGGCCACACAGATAGACGGGGGCGCTCTTGATCCCGGGCACGAACCGCGTGAGGAGGTCAGCGGCGATCGCGCCCCGCTCGCCGGCCCAGTCCGTCCCCGCCGGTTCCTTTGTGAGCGTGGCGCAGACGTGGAGATTGGCGAACCGCCGCTGCAGATAGCCCAGCTCCTCCCTGAAGATCAGATCGGCCTGGTTCCGCACGGAAAGCACGAGATAGATCTCGCCGCCCCAGCATCGGTCGGTCAGGTAGCGGATCATCGACATGAGCGGCGTGATCCCGACACCGCCCGCGATCAGCACGACCCGGTCGCTCCCCTCGCCCGTGAAGATGAAGTGTCCGGCCGGTGCCGACACCTTGAGGCGGCTCCCTTCGCGCACGACCTCGTGCAAGTGGCGGGAGCCGTGGCCGGCCGCGCTTCGCTTCACAGTGATCTCACAGTAATGGCCTCGGGTCGGCGACGACGCGATCGTGTACGACCGGCCCACCCTCTTGCCATCGATGACCAGGGCCAGGTTCAGGTACTGACCCGGCCGGTATGAAAACGGCAGCTCGCCACCTTCGCCGTGCACGAGGCGGATGGTCCGGACGTCCGGCGTCTCCTCGAACACCCGCGCGACCCGCAGCTCGCCGGACCAGTACGCCGGTTTCGACGGCGGGGTGGCCGCCCGCGCGGCGATCGGCACGGGCAGGGGACGCCTGATGCTGCGATCCCGCGCGTATCGGACGACGCGGAAGCCAAGCAGCAACAGCAGCACGAAGGCGAACGCCAATGGTTGGCGCGTGTCCGACTTGACCAGCAGGTAGTAGTGCAGCGCGCCGGCGATGGCCACCAGGTAGACGAGCCGGTGCAGCGCCTTCCAGCGCTTCGCGCCGAGCCACATGACCATGCGGTTAGTCGACGTCAGCGCCAGCGGCACCATCAGCAAGAGACCGGCGGAGCCAATCAGCAAGTACCGCCGCGACAGGATCTCGTGAACTGTGCTGGAGACGCTGAGCGCGCGGTCGAAGATGAAGAAGATTGCGAAGTGGACACACGCGTAGAAGAAGCCGTAGAGCCCGAGCGACCTCCGCACGGCGATGAGAGCGTTCCAGCCGGTGAGCTTGCGCAGCGGGGTGACCAGCAGGGTCAGCAGCAAGCAGATCAGCGCCAGGAGGCCCGTCGTGTGCAGCGCATAGTTGACGCCGTTGACCCCGAGCTGCCGGTGCGCTGCGTCCCAGGCCAGCATCGCGCCCGGAATGAGCGCGTTGAAGATGACCAGGAACTTGGCGAACCGCGTGTTGCTCTTGCGCGTGTTGCTCCTGCGCGTATCGCTCATCCGGGTGTCGCTGCTCATGGTGTCGCTCGTCACGGGTGGCGGCTCAGGAGCGGGCGCTCAGTAGTTGGCGTGAAGATCCATACCGGCGTACAGGCTAGCCACTTGCTTGCCATACCCGTTGAACATCAAGGTCGCGCGCCGGCCCGATTCGCCGATGCGCTGTTCAGTCGCCTGGCTCCAGCGCGGGTGATCCACCTCGGGGTTGACGTTGGCGTAAAAACCGTACTCGTGGGGGGCCTTCCGATTCCAGGTCGTCGGGGGCATGGCCTGGACCAGCGAGATCTTCACGATCGATTTGATCCCCTTGAAGCCGTATTTCCAGGGCACGACCAGTCGAATGGGCGCGCCGTCCTGGGCTGGGAGCTGCCGCCCGTAGAGGCCACTGGCCAGGATCGCCAGCGGATGCATCGCTTCGTCCATGCGCAGCCCCTCGACGTAGGGCCAGTCGAGCACCCCGGTCTTCTGGCCCGGCATGCGCTTCGGATCGTGCAGCGTCTGGAAAGCGACGTACTTCGCGTCACCTAGAGGCTCGACCTGCGCGAGCAGCTTGGACAGCGGAAAACCGGCCCAGGGGATGACCATCGACCAGGCCTCCACGCAGCGCATCCGGTAGACGCGCTCCTCGGGTGGGCTGATCTTCAGGAGATCGTCGAGATCGAAGACCTTTGGTTTGCCCACCAGGCCCTCCACCGAAACCCGCCATCCTTTGGTCTCGAACCGGGCGGCGCTGTCGGCAACGCCGTCCTTGTCGGTCGAGAACTCGTAAAAATTGTTGTAATGGGTCACCGAGGCCAGGGGCGTCATCGGCTCGTCCACCCGGAAGCCAGCGCTGGCCGCATCCGCCGAGGCTGGCGCAGCTGTTAGGCCCGCCAGGCGCGGCGTCTCGACGGTAGCCGTCGATCTCCCGTTCAGCCGTCGGTAGAGCAGGCCCGTCGTCGCGGCGCTGGCGGCTGCGAGGGCGCCCCGGACGAGATTTCGGCGATTGAAATACACCGACTGGGGTGTGATCTCCGAAGTCGGAATGGGATCCAAATCAGCCATCTCGATTCATCTCAAATGAGGGTCGATGTTTGTCCGGCGTCTTGGCCCGAGCCGACCCATCCGAAGAATAGCCGAACCAGGGCCGGATGCGCTTCAACCGGATGGACCGAGGCAAAACTCTACACTTCGCCATCGAGTGCGACCATTTCGCCACATAACCGGTTTCAATTTCGCCCGGTTTCCTTGGGCCGCGCCGACCGTCGTGCTGGCACGATGGCTGCTTCGAGGATTCGAGCGCTTGGATTCTCTGAGCGCGCCGTCACCTCAAAAGGAGCAATCCATGAATCTCACACGCGCCATTTTCCTCGCTCTTGCCGTTCTCGTGCCGACCTCCTGGACCATCGCCAAGGCCGAAGATGCGCCGGCCGCCGATGCGCCCGCCAAGAAGGAGAAGAAGGCCAAGAAGAAGAAGGCCGACAAGGACGAGAAGAAGGACGACAAGAAAGCCATGTAATCCGTCCGAGCGGTCGCGGTCCTGTGACCGTTCGAAAAGCCCCAGTCTAGCTGGGGCTTTTTTTTTGGTGCGCCCAGCATGGGCGCTGTCTTGCGGGTGAAGTCCCGTCGAAAGGAGGCCACTCCAGACGGGGTTAACTCTTGGTCACGGGCCTTTTACGGGCAGCGTTGCGAAGAAGGCGCGAAGTTGATCCAGGATTCTGGGCGCGTCGAAGCCCCACAGCCTGCCCATTTCGTTGGCCACCTCCGACAGCGATCGGGCGCCGTCGATCAACGAGATCACGCTGCCCGCAAACACCGACTTTCGTCCCAGCGCAACCAGCAGCGGCGTCAGTGGGATGGGCAGCCTGGCGTCCGCAATCCAGGGCGGGGTGTCATCCCGCGAGACGAAGGGCTTCGCCTCCGCCACCTTGCGCGCGGCGAACGAGAACACGGTCTCGATGCGCCGGGAGCCGCTGACCGGTGAATAGAAGTAGGGGATGTCGTCCCGGCCGCGGTTGCCCAGCTCGAACGCGCTCGAGGCGACCAGGTCCCAGATCTCTTCGATGGTGTAATTCTCCGCCAGGCTCTGCTTGAAGCGCAAGGGGCCCAGGTTGACCCAGAGGCCGCCGGGCCGAAGGACCCGGTTGACGGCGGAGGCCGTCTCTCGGAAATCCCGGCCGGTGGCGTCGACGAACCAGGCCGTCAGCACCGTATCCAGCGACCCGGGCGCGAACGGTGGGTGAAGGGCGTCGGCGAACGCTAACGAAAAACCCTCCCGGACCGAAACCGGGCAGCGAAGCGTCCGGTTGATCACGACGTCCTCCTCCGCGTGTGGGGCGACGGGAAACTCGGGGAGCACCACGGTTTCGCCGCGGAGCAATTGCTCGGCGACCAGCAGCGGCAGCGGGTTCAGGTCCAGCGCCCAGGTCTCCGTGGGCCGCAAAGTCTGGTGGACGTCCACGGCGAGTCGGCCGGCGCCCGCGCCGTAGACCGCCAGGCGCCCGGGCGGCGCGCTCACCAGCTTTTCGACCAGCGCCCGTGTCAGCTCCGACTCCTTGTCACCCCAGGCCCAGTCTCGAAACAGATTCTCCGAGAACTCGAGCACCGGGTTGTCCCCCGACTCGGGACGGGTGGGTAGAAGCTGAGGATCCCCTTGCTTTAGGTCGTCGAAGAACGCCTCCACGCGGGCGCGTTGATCTTCGCAAGCTGCGATGACGCGCTCGATCCGCGCGCGGGTCCGGGGCGTCGGATCGGACGCCTCGGCCTCGGCGCGCCAGTTTCCGAGCGTGGCTTCCGTGTCGGAGACGAACTCCGCCAGCCTGTTGAGCCAAAGCGAGCGCCAGAGCGGCGGATCCGGAACCAGGCAGGGGATGGTGCCGACGAACGGGTACCGGGTCTGGCAAAGGTGGCAGCGCAACGAATTGGCCACCAGCTCCAGCGCGCCCTCGGCGCAGCGCGGGCAAGCGAGTCCTGCCGTCATGGCGGGCGTGAAAGGCATGGGCTCCGGGGAGGCTACACAGCGCCTTTGCGGGCCGCAATGGCGATCGGCTCGATTGCGCTTGCCGTCGAGGATGCGGTAGATGTCGAGGCAGCACCGTCGAGCTCTCGCTCGCCGCGTTTTCTTCTATCCGCGTTTTCTTTCTGCGTCTTTTTCGCCCGAGGCCAAGCCATGCGAAGACACCTCTCGCCCTCCGCGCGCCTTCGCTTCGCGCGCGCGTCCATTGTCTTGCCGCTGGCGCTGGCGCTCGCCGGCGGGCAGGCCCGGGGCGCCAAGCCCATGGCCTCGAAGACCAAAGCGTCGAAGACGACGCCGATCCAGAAGGTCAGCTTCGGAGATCTGGACGGTAAGCCCGTCGATCTCTACACGCTGACCAACGCCAGGGGCGCGTTCGTCAGGATCACCAACTACGGCGCGATCGTGACCGAGCTGCAGGTCCCGGATCGCGCGGGCAAGCTGGGGGACGTGGTGCTCGGCTTCGACAATCTCGACGACTACGTCAAGAAGAGCCCCTACTTCGGCGCCACCGTCGGACGGGTCGCCAACCGGATCAAGGACGCGAGCTTCGTGCTCGACGGCAAGACATTCAAGCTGAACGCGAACAACAAGGCCAACCACCTGCACGGCGGCATCAAGGGCTGGGACAAGGTGATCTGGACCGCGACGCCCAGGCAGACCAAGAACGGCCCTTCGCTGAAGCTGAGCTACACCTCGACCGACGGCGAGGAGCACTACCCCGGCACGGTCAACGCGTCGGCGACCTACACCCTGACGAACGAAAACGCGCTCGCGATCGAGATGCGGGCCACCACCGACAAGCCGACGCTGGTCAACATGGCGCACCACTCCTACTGGAACCTGGCCGGGGGCGGCACGGTCCTGGACCACCAGCTCACCATCCCTGCGGACGCGTACACGCCGGGCGATCCCGTCCCCGACGGGACAATCAAGCCGGTCAAGGGGACGCCCTTCGACTTCACCACCGCCAAGCCGATCGGGAAGGATCTCGACGCGGCGGGGGGCAAGCCGATCGGCTTCGACCACAACTGGATCGTGAACGGCGATCCGCACGCGTTGCGGCAGATCGCCAGGCTGAAGGATCCCAAGTCGGGGCGGGTGTTGACCATCACGGCCGATCAACCCGGGCTTCAGTTCTACAGCGGTAACTACCTGGACGGGTCGAACCGGGGCAAGGGCGTCGTCCAGGTGCAGTACGCCGGTCTTTGTCTGGAATCGCAGAAGTTTCCGAACGCGATCAACGTGCCGGCCTGGCGGGACCAGGTGATTGTCAGACCCGGGCAGACTTACAAGCACACCATGATCCACACGTTCACGACCGAGCCCTAACGGGGCAGAAAAATACTCATTTTTGGCTGAGCCGCGGGTTGTGGGCCACGCGCGGATGACTTAATCTCGCGGCTGTAAGTCCGTGATGAGAAACACCGATGAGGCGATGCAACTGGTCCAGCTCGAGGATGTGATTCCCAAGGCCTATCAGGACCAGCTCGAGGCGGAAACTTCGGCCTTGGGCTGGTTTTTCCACAAGGAGACCGCCCGGCCCGGATTGAATTTCTCCCAGAGCTTTGGGGGATTCTTTCACATGGCCTACGACATCGCCTCTCCGACGCCCGTGTCCTCCATCATCAATGCGTTGCTGGTGCCGCTGCTGTTCGTCTCGCTCGACAAGGCGAAGCTGAAGCTCAACGATCTGATCCGGGTTCGGCTGGGCATGTTTCCCAGGACGATGCTCGACGTGCCGTACCACAACCCCCACGTCGACTTTTACGAGCCCCATCTGGTGGGTCTCTACTACGTCAACGATTCAGACGGCGACACCGTGGTCTTCAATGAGACATTCGAGAAGGTGAGCCTCGAACAATCGCCGAAGTACGCCAACGAAGGGAAGTTCACCGAGCTCGCCCGGATCGCCCCCAAGAAGGGGACGATGGTCTTCTTCGACGGCAAGCACTATCACGCCAGCATGCACCCGACGAAGCATGCTCAGCGGATCGTCGTCACCTTCGACTTCCGGTAGCCAGGCCCGCCAGCGACGGCGTCCGAGCTCGGACCACGAGTGCGGCCTCCGAGATCGGATCGCAAGCTCTGACGCACGCCGATGACGAGCTACGAGAAGATGCCGGGGAGCGGGCCCGTGTACTGGCTCGAGGCGCCCAGGCTGTTCATCGTGACGCCGAAGATGGGCGCCAGCGCCAGCCACACGTCGTTGAACGGGCGATTCCCGGTGCCGCCGGTCTGGGCGCCCAGCGATCCGCCCGTGACCTTCAAGAACGTGCCGCCCTTCACGCGGGTGTTCTTCCCACCGAAGATGATGAGCGGCATGTTCTGCTGGTTGTGATCCCAGGCGCGGGCCACCTCGGTGATGTAGACGACCACCGTGTTGTCGATCAGCATGTTGCCGTCGATGTCGGGCGTGGTGGCGAACTCCTGCAGAACCGTGGAGGTCGCGTTCGAATAGAACTGGTTGATCTGGTTCAGCCAGGCCGGCGTGTTCGGATCCCCCGAGGGATCGCTGTGGCTGGGCGGGTGGTGCGGGGTCGACTGCAGATTGCCCTTGATCGACGCTCCCTGGAACGTGCCCGGGAAGACGACCCAGTTGGTGCCCGCCGACCACATGAACGTCGCCACCCGGACCAGATCGCAGGCGAACGCCGCCTTGATCAGCCGGAGCTGGGTCTGTCCGAGATCCAGGTGCGGATGGCTGGTGGGCTGGTTCGGGATGTAGTAGTCGACGCCGCCCAGGTCGCTGTAGACGCTGCCCGAGCCCTGCTTGCCGGAGCTGGTATCTGCGTAGTTCGGCGGCATCGCAGGCTTGACGCAGACCGAGTTGGTGGTCGTCGTTCCGTACATCTGCTGGAGGCTCGCCTCGAGCTGGGCGATGGCGTCGGCGTGGGCGGTGAGCCGATCCTTCTCACTGGCCGGCACCAGCGTCTGCAGGCGAGCCAGATCGCTTTGCAGGTAGGTGATGACGCTCATCTTCTGAGCCAGAATTTGCGAGGTGTTGGATCCCGTCGGCAGAGCGCCGCCGAAGATCCGGGTGAAAACGTTGAGCGGCGAGGTCTCGGCATAGAGTGGCTGCCGGGCGACGCTGGGGTCGCTCTGGCCGCTCTTGGGCGCCAGGTAGGAGAGCACGCGCGGAGCCACCTCGTCCCGATCGGAGCGGACGTCGGCCGCCAGCTGCAGCGATCCGAAGGACGTCGGGTTGGCGAAGTTCGTGCCACCGAGGCCGGGCGCCTGCTGGAGCAGGATCTGATCAATCGAGGGGCCGCCGGCACAGTGATCCTGTTGCCCGATCATTCCGATGGTGGGCACGCCGGTCATCATCGCGACGATCCCACCCTCGTGGGTGTTCTGACCGCCGGAGTTGGTATCCGGGTCGGTACCACTGGCGTGGTTGGTGGCCGCGACGATGTTCACGCCGTCGACCATCACCATGTACTTCTGCAGTGGCGTAAAGGGCGCGCTCTCCATCGGCAGCGTGAAGCTGGTCGTCGTGGCGGTCGCGGTCGGACGCCAGTTCGTCAGCCCCGGGTTCGCGCCGAGTGGATGGTGAATGACTAGAAACCGTAGCGGCGCCGCCGCGCCCGCGGCCCGCGCCTCGATGGAGCGCAGCAAGGGAACCATCAACGCCGCCGAGCCCCCCAGGCCCCGAAGGAACGATCGACGAGCGAACTTGTATGAAATCACTTCGTACCTCCCGCGCGTGCCCGCACGAAGTTGGCCAAGAGGACATTGCTGAATAGGGACTTGATGGTGCCGTCGGTCGCAGTACGGACGGTATTGACCTCACAGGTGTTGAACTTCTGAATGGCCGAGCCGATCGCGTAGCTCGCCATCTGCTGGACCGAGCAGCCGTCGATGACGCCGCTCGAGACCAAAGCCTGCGTGAAGTTCTGCACGCCCGTGAGCGTGGTGCCTGCAAGCGGCGAGCTCGGCACGAACGTCACGCTGGGATCGATGGGCCTGCCCTTTTCGTCCACGGTGCGGTAGTTGCCGATCGGGCCGAAGTTCTGCAGGACCCGCGAATAGGGATCCATCTGGGAGTGACAGGTCTTGCAGGGCTGATAGGTCATCCGGGCGTTCGAGAGCAGGATCTCGCTGTCGCAGGTCGAGTCCGGCGCGGCTCCAGGGACGGCCGGATTGGTGCAGGCGAGGACCAGCTGCGCGGATGGCGTCGACAGATCGACGGGAGATCCGAGCGGATCCTGGCAGATCACGCTGTCGTGAATTCCCTTGCCTCGTTTGACGATCGAATTGACGGAAGGATCCGAGGCCGACCAGAGGTAGCTCGGCTGGGTCAGGATGCCGCTGCGTCCCTGGGACGACGGCCAGCTGCCTGCCACGAAGGTCGTGTCGCTGGTCGGCGCCGTCCCGCCCGCGTACGTCACGCCCGGATAGAGCGTGGCGAGACGCTGGTTGACGTAAACCGTCTGCGAGGTCATGAGGTCGTCGATTTTCCCTGAACCGCTCCACAGGATGCTGTTCACAAAGCGCTGCGTCGAGGTGAAGAGGTCGTTCTCGATGCCGGTCAGGTCCTGTTCAGCCGTAGGCAGCGCCGCTATCAGCGACGTGTCCTTGGTCTTCGAGAACATCTGGCCGACGTTGAACCAACCGAGCACGATGTTGTTCAGGTTTGCCTGGACCGTCGGCAACGCGAGCAAGCGGTTGATCTGCGTCGTGATGCCCAAGGTCGAGGACAGGCTACCGTTCGAGGCCGCGGTCGTCAGCGCGGCGTCCGGCAGCGTACCGAGGAGGGTGAAGGCGAGCTGACTGGCGACCTCGTAAGGGGTCAGCGTCGTGTCGGGGTACTTCCCGCTCGCGTCGGCCGTCGACGGAGCGCCGAGCTCCGTACGGTAGACGAACGACGGTGAGATGACGATCGCCTGGATCATGAGCTCGATCCCGGTCTTGTAGTCTTGCATCGCCCCCTGCGCATAGACCTTCATCAGGTTGGTTACTTCGCTGGAGTCGAGCGGCCGGCGGTAGGCCTTCTGCGCGAAGGCGGACACGAAGGTATTCGCGCAGGTGGTCTGGGCTGCCGCCGTGGTGCCGGCGCAGGGCGCGAGCGTGGTGGTGACCATCGAATCGATCGTGGTGAGCGCGGTCTGCGACAGCGTAAACATGTTGAACTGCATGTCGTTGTCGACCTCCAGCGAGACGTCGCTGAAGAACGCAAACCCCGCTTCGCCGCCGCGGCTGGTGAGCACCGGCGCCGTAGGGAGGCTGAGCAGGGTCTGCACGGCAGCGCCCCACTGTTCGACCGACAAGCGCCAGAGCCGCCGAGTGAGGGGGGGCAGCGGTGTGCAGGGCGTGGTTCCCCCAGCGCCACCATCGACGCTGGACGAGCCGCCGGTGCCAGTACTGGACGAGCCGCCATTACCGTTGCCGGTGCTGGACGAGCCGCCAGTTCCGTTGCCGGTACTGGACGAGCCGCCAGTTCCGTTGCCGGTGCTGGACGAGCCGCCGTTACCGTTTCCGGTGCTGGCCGACCCGGTCGTGTTATCGATGGTGCCTTGACAGCCGGCGGCGCCGAGCAGAGCTGCTGCCGTGAGAAGACCGGCGAAACGGGACGTGGTCCTCATACCTGCCTCCAATTCCAGACCGTTAGTATCTCATTTCGAAACATACGCGCCAGATCATTTTTTAAGATAGTTGCTTTTTTGCGCAATGCGTCGCGATGGCTTCGGGACATCACGCAACTAGGCGCATCTTTCGCCAGATCCGGTCCGTCATGCCAGTGACCCGGGGCACGCTGAAATCGGCAGCCCACATGGCCTAGCGAACCTGGATCAGCTGGCGCAGCCGGGCCGCGGCCTGCTCCGGAGTCAGGTCGCGCTGCGGCTCAGCCAGCATCTCGTAGCCGACCATGAACTTCTTGACCGTCGCGGAGCGCAGGAGCGGCGGGTAGATGTGGGCATGGAGCTGCCAGGGATGGTGCGGGCCGGCGTCGAAGGGCGCCCCGTGCCACCCCAGCGAGTACGGGAACGACACCTCGAACAAACGATCGTAGGCGCCGAGCACCGTCTTGAGCAGCGCCGCCAGCCCGCTTCGCTCGGCCGGAGCGAGGTCCGGCAGCCGGGCGACGCGCCGGCGCGGCAGGATCAAGGTCTCGAACGGCCAGGTGGCCCAGAACGGAACCACGGCCAGGAAGGCGTCGTTCTCCGAGACCAGGCGCACGCCGAGCGCGCGCTCGCGCGCGGCGTAGTCGACCAGCAGCGGCGAGCCGTGCGCCTCCAAGTAGGCGCGCTGGTGTCGGTCCTCGGCGGCGGGCTCGGTCGGCAGCGCGCTCGAGGCCCAGATCTGGCCGTGGGGGTGCGGGTTCGAACAGCCCATCACGGCGCCCTTGTTCTCGAACACCTGCACCCAGCGGTAGCGCTCTCCGAGCGCCGCCGTCTCGGCGGCCCAGGTGTCGACCACCTCGGCCACGGCGGCGGTGTCCATCTCGGCCAGCGTCAGATCGTGGCGCGGGCTGAAGCAGATCACGCGGCAGAGCCCGGCGGCAGGCTCCGCCCGCAGCAGCGGATCGGCGGCGCCTGGCTCGACCGGCGGCAGGGCACCGGGCAGCAGGGCCGAGAAGTCGTTGTCGAACACGAACGTGCCCGTGTAGGCGGGATTCATCGCGTCCCCGGCCCGGCGATTGCCCGGGCACAGATAGCAGGTCGGATCGTACGCCGGCCGCCGCTGCCCTTGCACGCTCTCCGTCTGCCCCTGCCAGGGGCGCCGCGTTCGTTGGGGCGAGACCAGCAACCACTGGCCGGTGAGCGGGTTGTACCGCCGGTGGGGCTGCGATTCGGGATCGAACGCCATCCGGATGCGGTCCTAGATCACCGTCAGGGGATCGACCAGGTGTGCGCCCCGCGCCGGGCGCGAGACGAAGCTGGTCGCCGAGTGACCGGTGCGGTTCCGGTACTCGTTGGCCAGCGTCTCGGCCACCGCGCCCACGTGCTCGGTGCGCACCAGCGTGACGGTGCAGCCGCCGAAGCCGCCGCCCGTCATGCGCGCGCCCAGCACGCCGCCCGCCGCGCCGATCTCGCGCGCGACATCCACCAGGGTGTCGAGCTCGGCCGAGCTCACCTCGAAGTCGTCGCGCAAGGACCGATGGCTCTCGTACATGAGCGCGCCGACCTCCATGAACTCGCGCGCCTCCAGGTGGGTCGCGGCCGCCAGCGTGCGCAAGTTCTCGGTGGTGACGTGGCGGGCCCGGCGCCGGACCACCGGATCGAAGATCCCGCGGGCGGCCTCGACCATCGCCGGCGTGGCGTCGCGCAGGCTCGGCACGCCCAGCTGGCGCGACGCCTCCGCGCACTCGGTGCGCCGCCGCGCGTAGGCGCCGTCGGCCAGGGCGTGTTTGACGTTGGTGTTGCAGATGAGGACGCTCACGGCGGGGTCGGCGAACGGGACGACGCGCACCACTTCGAAGCGGCAGTCGATGAGCAGCGCACCCGCCTCGTCGCCCATGACCGACGCGAGCTGATCCATGAGGCCGCAGGGGACGCCCGCGAACTCGTGCTCCGCCTGCCGGCAGATGCGCGCCTTCTCTCGCGGGTCCAGAACCGCGCCGGTCACCGCCTCGAGCAGCGTGGCCGTTGCCACCTCCAGCGCGGCGCTGCTCGACAGGCCTCCACCGAGGGGAACATCCGAGACGATCGCGGCGTCGACGGGCGCCGGGACCAGACCCCGCTCACCGAACGCGCTCACCACGCCGCGCAGGTAGTTGGCCCAGGCCGGCTCACCTGGCGCCTCCGAGCCGTCGAGGCGGATGTCCACCGAGGCGTCGAGCGCGGCGCTGTAGGCGCGCACCCGGCCGCTGTCGGCCGCTGCCGGGCCGCCCGCGATCACGACGTGCCGGTCGATCGCGAGCGGCAGCACGTACCCGCCGTTGTAGTCGGTGTGCTCCCCGATCAGGTTGACCCGGCCGGGCGCCACCGCCAGCCAGCGCGGCGCCGTGCCGAAGCGCTCCGCGAAGACCCGAGCCGCTGTCCGCACCGCGACGCTGGGCGCCGGTTCGGATCGGGATGCCGTCGAGTAGGACGAGGACGAGGACGCACCTTCCGGAAGGGAGCTCACCCGGGATACCACACCTTTCGGGGATCGCTGGGCGCCCGTTCGTAGCCCCAGGCCGCCTCGACCATCTGCTTCAGATCGTAGCGGGGCCGCCAGCCGAGCAGGAACTTGGCCTTGGTGTTGTCGAGCCAGGTCGAGTGGTACGGCGTCGCGATCGGAATCGGCTGGAGGCCGCGGGTCTCCAACAGATACGCGCCCAGCTCGCCGTAGTCCACCGGCTCGTCCATGCAGATGTTGAAAGTCTGGCGGCGCGCGGCGGGGTGGTCGATGGCGCGCAGGATGGCGGAGATCAGGTCCTCGACGTGGACGAAGTTGCGTTTGATCGGGCGCCCGCCGGGATCGAGCATCACGGGGACCGCCCCGCTCTTGACGTACCCGTCGGCGGCCTGGGCGCCAACCAGATCGCGCCAGCGCGGGCCGCCAAAGACGTCCTCGCCGAACGAGAGCTGAGCCTTGAAGTCGTCCTTCTCCATGATCCAGGGCGCGCGCAGGCAGCAGCCGTTGAGGTCGTACTGGAGCATGACCTGCTCCAGCATCACCTCTTCCAGAACCTTGGAGAGCGCGTAGCAGCCCGGGTAGGCGCTGTGCTTCTGGGTCTCGGTCACGGGGATCGGGTGCGGGTAGAAGAAGTGGCCCATCCCGGCGTCGCCGCCGATCAAGATGAACTGCTGGAAGGACGGGCTGGTGCGGCTGGCCTCCAGCAGCCAGAACATGCCCTTGATCGCCACATCCATGATGGACTCGGGCGTCTCCTTGCTGGTCGCGAGGTGCAGAAGGTGGGTCACGCCGGCGACCGCGCGCTCGGCGACGTCGCGATCCTCTATCGAACCGGTGACCACCTCCAGCCGCGGGCCGACCTCGAGCTTCCGGTTGTGGCAGAGGGCGCGGACGGTGAATCGCGAGAAGGCCGGATCCGCCAGCAACCGGGCGATGAACATCTGGCCCACCTTGCCGGTGGCGCCCGTGACCAGGATTCGGGGTGTCGTTGGGGGTGTCTTGGATGGCATGCTCATTTGACTCGGCGCCGGGAGGCGCTCCTCTCGAAGACGCGATCGACGATGACGGCGGCCAGGATGACCCCGCCCGCGACCACGTTCTGCCACAGCGATTTACCGACCAGGTTCACCGCGTTGAAGGTGATCTGCATGATGCCGGCGCCGATGAGCACGCCGAACACGGAGCCGCGGCCGCCCAGCAGCGAGCAGCCGCCCAGCACCGCGGCGGCCACCGCGTGCAGCTCGTAGGCCGAGCCGAGCGAGGGTGTGGCGCTGGGCAGGTACGCGACGTAGAGGATCCCGGCCACGCCCGACAGGCCGGCGCTGGTGACGAAGGTGATGAGGCGGATCCGTTGCACCGGCACGCCCGAGAGCCGAGCCGCCTCGGCGTTCGAGCCGATGGCGTAGCAGTAGCGCCCGAACAGCGTCCGGTGCATGAGGAACGCCGTGATCGCGATGGCGCAGAGCGCGAACCAGAACGGCATGGGCATGCCGAGGCCGATCCCCTCGCCGAGGAACCGGAAGCCGGAGAACTTGCCCTGAAAACCGATGTCGGTGCCGCCGGTCAGAACCTCGGCGAACCCGCGCAGCAGCAGCATCGATCCCAGCGTCACGACGAACGGCTGCACGCCGAGCCAGGTGATGACCAGGCCTTGAACCAGGCCGACGATCAGCGACAGCGCGATCGCCGCCGCGACCGCCGCCCCGATGCCGAACCCGGCGTTCATCGTCAGATAGCTGGTGGCCACCGCCGAGATGCAGATGATCGAGCCGACCGACAGGTCGATGCCGCCGGCGATGATCACGACCGCCTCCCCCAGCGCGAACAGCGAGATGAGCGAGATGTGGCGGATGGTGTTGCGCAGGTTGTCCGCGCCCAGAAACACCGGGTTGAGCGCGGCGGTGAGGCCGGCCAGGCCGATCAGCACGGCCAGCATGGTCAGCTCTTTCTTCATCCGGGCCAGGCGCGCGGGCGAAGTGGGCGCCGGCGCCGCGATGGGCGTCGGTGCCGGGTCGGCTGGAATCGAGACCTCCGTCATGTTGGCGCTATGCTGCATACCTCAGGATGTTGGCGTCCGTAAGCTCTTCCCGCGCCAGCTCGCCCCGCGACTTGCCCTGGCGGAGGACGATCGCCCGGTGGCAGAGCGCGGCGATCTCCTCCGCCTCGGAGCTGGACACGATGATCCCCTTGCCCGCCGCGGCGAGCTCCCGCACCACGTCGTGCACGTCGCGCTTGGCGCGCACGTCCAGGCCCCGCGTGGGCTCGTCGAGCAGCAGCACCTTCGGGTCGCGGGCCATCCACTTGCCGAGCACGATCTTCTGCTGGTTGCCGCCCGACAGGCCCGAGGCCGGCCCGCCGGCGCGGATGCGGAAGCGCTCGATGTAGGGCCGGGCGATGGCCATCTCGTCCTCGAGCAGGAACTTGTGCAGCGAGGGCAGCGCCAGGTTGCGCTCGACCAGCATGCTCAGGATCAGGCCCTGCGTGCCACGCTCCTCGGGCACCAGCCCGAAGCCGGCCGCCATCGCATCGCGCGGGTTCTGGATCGACAGCGCCTTGCCCCCGACCTTCACCTCGAGGCCGCAGGGCCGCACGCCGAACAGCTCGCGCAGCACGCTGCTGCGCCCCGCGCCGACCAGGCCCGCCAGCCCCAGGATCTCGCCGGCGTGCAGATCGAACGAAACGCGCCCGCGCACCGACAGCACCACCTCCGACCGGGTGGTCGGCGGCGCCGCCTCCGAGACGTTGGTGGTTCCGGCCAAAAGCTCGACCAGCTTGTCGAGCGTCGCCTCGCGGGTGGGCAGCTCGGCGACCCGCTCGCCGTCGCGCAGGCAGACGACGCGGTCGGTGATCTCCAGGACCTCGCGCAGCCGGTGCGAGACGTAGACCATCGCGATGCCGTTCTTGCGCAGATCGCCCAGCAGCACGAACAGCCGCGCCGCATCGGTCTCGCTCAGCGTCGCGGTTGGCTCGTCGAGCAGCAGCACCTTGGCGTCCAGCGACAGCGCGCGCGCGATCTCCGTCCGCTGCTTCTGACCGGGCGACAGCGAGCCCAGAGGCGTGCGCGGATCGATGTCGCCGCCCACCCGCTCGAGGACCTTGCTGGCCCGGCTGTAGAGCGCGGGTCGATCGATGATCCCGAACCGGTGCGGCTCGTGGCCCAGCAGCACGTTCGATCCCACGTCCAGGTCCTCGGCCTGGATCAGCTCCTGCCGCACCAGCGAGACGCCCAGGCGGATGGCGTCGGCAGGGCTGGCGGGCGACTGGCCGTCGATCGACACGGTGCCCGAGTCCGGCTGGTGCACGCCGGCCGCGATCTTCATGAGCGTCGACTTGCCGGCGCCGTTGCCGCCCAGCAGGCCCACGATCTCGCCGGGCGCCACGTCGAAGTCCACGCCGCGAAGCGCGCGCACGCCGCCGAAGGATTTTTCGACGCGTCTCAGCGAGAGCGGCATCGGTTCAGGCCCAGCATCGGATCTCGGATCATTTCTTCAGCTCGCGCAGCTCGTTCCAGAACTGGTCCAGGTTCGCTTTGTCGACCACCAGGATGCCGGTGTCGAGGAGAGGCGGCACCGTTTTGCCGTCGCGGATGTCCTTGAGCGCCTTGACCGACTGGTAGCCGAACTGGAAGGGCCGCTGCACGATGGTGGCGGTGATGAGGCCGTCGCGCACCGCCTTGAGGGTCTCCTCTTCCTCGTCGAACACCACCAGGATCGGCTTGTTCTTGCGGCTGGAGGCGCGCACGGCGTCGGCCATGCACGGGCCGTTATATGACCAAATGCCCATCGTGAGGACCAGATCGGGATAGCGCGCCAGGGCGTCCTCGACGTTCTTCTTGGCCAGTGCGCGATCGGCGTGGTCCAGGAACACGGGGAGGATCTCGATCCCCGGCACCTTGCCCAGGGTCTCGTCGATGCCCTGCTTGCGCTCGATCGCGTTCTGCATGTCGATCCGGCCCACGAACAGCGCCACCTTGCCCTTGGTGATGTTCGCGGCCTTGAGCGCCGCGATGGCGGTGTTGCCGGCCATCCTGCCGGCCTCGACGTTGTTGGTGCCGACGTAGACCTTACGCGGCGACTTCGGCGCGTCGGAGTCGGTGGTCACGAGCGGCATCTTGGCCGCCACCTGTTCGAACAGACCCGTCATCGCGTCGGGGTTGATGGGGCTGATCACGACGCCGTCGAAGCCCTGGACCATGATGTCCTCCAGGAAGCGCTGCTGATCGGCGACCTCGCCCTTGAGCGGGCGGAACATCTCGACCTTGACGCCGAAATCCTTCTCGGCCTTGCGCAACCCCTTCTCGCCGATGTTCCAGAAGTCCGACGAGTTGTTGGTCACGAAGGCGAAGCGATAGCTGGGGGCGGGCGCCGCGGCGCCGGGCGCGCCGCTGTCGGTCTTCTTGCAGCCGAGGGTGGCCGCCGCCAGGGCGAACGCCAGCGCGCCGGCCGCGCGGCGCGAATTCATCCTCGATCCGAGAAATCCCATGGGCAGCTCCTTGGCAGGCGTCGGGTGGCTATTGCGTGGTGAACCGGTGAATCATCAGGTGCTGGTAGGGTTTCTCCGGGCGCAGGATCACCTGGTCGCGCCAGGCGGGAACGTTGATCGCGTTCGGGAACGCCTGCGTCTCGAGGCAGAGGCCCGTGTACTGGGCGTACGGGCTTCCGCCCTTGCCGCGGGTCGAGCCGTCGAGGTAATTGCCCGAGTAAAACTGGAGGCCGGGCTGGTCGGCCTCGAGGGCGAGGACACGACCGCTCTTCGGATCGGCGAGGTGCGCCACGGGGCGCAGCGCGTTCGGCTGCCCGTCGACGACGAAGTTGTGGTCGTAGCCGATCGGATCGCCGCCGGCGGCGGTCAGGTCCTGGCCGATGCGCTTGGGTGACCTGAAGTCGAAGGGCGTGCCGCGGACGGCGGCGACCTCGCCGGTCGGCACAATCGGATCGCCCGGGGTGTAGCTCTGGGCGTGGATCGTGAGCGCGTGGTCGGTGATCGGACCGGACGCTTGCCCGCCCAGGTTCCAGTAGGTGTGGTGGACCATGTTGACGAGGGTGACGGCGTCCGTGGTGGCGCGCATCTCAACCCGGAGCTCGTTCTTGGTGGTGAGTGTGTAGACGCAGGCCGCGGTGACGGTGCCCGGGTAGCCCTCCTCGCCGTCGCGCGAGACATGCCCGAGTCGCAGCGCCGGTCCGTCGGCGGTCTCCATCGCCTCGGCGCTCCAGACGACCTTGTCCCAGCCCTTGGCGCCGCCGTGCAGATGATGGTCGCCGTTGTTGGCCGCCAGGGCGAAGCGCCGGCCTCCGAGCTCGAAGGTCGCGTTCCGGATCCGGTTCCCGACCCGCCCAACGGTGGCGCCGAAGTACGGGCTGCCGCCCAGGTAGCCCGCGAGATCGTCGAATCCCAGCACGACGTCGGCGAGCTTGCCATCGCGATCGGGCACCTCTAGGCTGGTCAGGATCCCGCCGTACGTCGCCACCTTCGCGACCAGGCCGTTGCCGTTGCTGAGCGTGTAGAGGTCGACGTTCTTTCCGTCAGCGTTACCGAACGACGTCTTGGTGATTGCCATCGGATCGAATGCCGTCGCGCGATCTCTCCACTACCAGGTGAGCGTCATCCCGGAGTTGAACGTGTTGACCACCTGATTGTCACCGAGCCACCACGTCGCCTCGGCACGGAAATAATCGAGGTCGAAGTGTAAGTTCTCGGAAAAGTGATAGACGATGCCGGCGTTGATACCCATCTGATCCTTGAGGACGCTGATCGCTTGCATCATGGTCGTCGGATCGATGTATGCCGGATTCACGTCCCCGGGAACTTCATGAACCCGCGTTTCGCCTACGCCCGCGGAGAGGTCGACCTTTCCGAGCACGACCTGGGTTTGGACATAAAGGCCGTCGAATTTCCGCATCTGTTGCGTATGGGCTTGCTCGAAGATGGCCTCGCTGCCGTCGAAGGCGTAATTGATTCCCAGACCCTGGCCGTAGTGCCCCGCGACGCCGAGGTGGAAAATCCCGAGCTCGAGGCGACCGCCGGCTCCTGCGCCGTAGACGGTCGTGCTGAGGTTCGAGCCGCTTGCATAGACCTTCTGCCACGCGCCGTTCGCGAACAGGTGAATCTTGCCGACGCCGCCCAATGGCGCGTCGAAGGTCGCTTCCGCCTCGGGACGACCATATTTCGTGCGCCCCCAATAAAGCCCGACGAACGTGCTCGGATCGTAGTACCCGGCCGTGAGCTGCAATCCGTGAAAGAGCGGCGTGGCGTAGACGACGCCGGCGGAGAATCCATTGGCCAACACACCGTAGCCAATTTGACCTCCGGAGGGCCCTTTGTCCGAAAATCCGGCGGGATTTCCCACGCCGTAGCGGTGCGCGTATAGAAAATCGATCTCGGTCGCGCCGCGCGAGAACAAGGTCAGGGCCCTTCCCACTAGGAGGCTGCCGGCGGGTCCGCTGACCTGCAGATATCCTTCCCGCTCATCGGGAAGCTCCGGGAGGTATTTCCGCTCGCTATCGGTTTCGACGTTGGCCCATATCGAGATGTATCCCTTGATCGTCGTGTGCTCCGTCAGATTGCGACGAAGCCCAAAAGCTAGGATGTTCCCCAAAAATCCGCTTCGCACACGGGAGGCGCTGATGGGGCCGTTCCCCATTGCGCCGCCGGGAAGGGTGACTAAGTCACCCGCGATGTTGAGGCCGCCGTCACCAACGCTGTGAAGGACCATCCCCGTGGAGTGATCAATCCCGTCCGGGAAGCCATCGCCTCGCACCACCTCGACGAATCCCCCGACGCGGCCCTCCGAGTAGAGATCCCACCCGCTATCGGATTTGGCGAGCGTAACCTCGGCTATCGAGCGGCGCTCGGCGACGAAACAAAGAAGAAATGCAGCTGAGACTTGGACCCGCGAGCGACGAGTCACGGTCCGACAACCGAGGTGACGTCGATGAAGACCCACTGCCCGTACTGTGCTCCGGAACCGCTCGTGTACGGCTGCGTGAAGCTTGCCGGGGGCTGCGGCATAGCGCCGGTCAAGGGCACCGTGAAGTGCGAGCTGCAGTTGTTGCCGGTGTTCTGGGCTTTGGTGCCGCAGTTCATGACCTGAACGCAATTTGAATCAAAGGTCGTGAACGTGATCATACCACCACCATAAATCTTGACCGTCTGCATATACGAAATGGGAAACGTGGCGTGCTGGGTCGTCGTGGTGTTGGTGTGCGGGTTCTCGTTCAGGTCAACCGAGTTCAGGAAGTACGTGTCGGGCGTCATCCCGCTACCGGCCGGATAAACACTCATTTCGTACGTGTTGTAGTCATAACCGTTGCCATTCGCGGGCTGGGGAGCTCCGCCTGTTTGGAAAAGATCCGGGTCCGTGGTGACGGACGTATTGTTACCGGCAGCCCTCGTTCCACCGACGTAGTTGTAAGGCTCCACCACGCCGTAAACGTGAAACGTCATGTTGTAGGTTTGGCCGGTCGTTCCAGAGATCGGGAAGGTGGAGGTTTTGGTGACCTGATTGTTGGTGCATGGACCAATGTTGGGGCAGTCGTAGCCGTCGGTGCTGGCCTTTGCGCAATCGTGCAGCATGAGCGCGCCATCAAGGCTCCCGACGACGCTGGCAATGCTCACTCCGCCACCGGCTCCGCCCCCCGCTGTTCCAGCCGCGCCTGTCGCTCCACCGGTCCCCGTGTCGCCCGCGTGACCGGCGGCTCCGCCGCTGCCGGTCGTCCCGCTCGTGCCGCCTGTGCTGACGCTACCCCCTGAGCCGGTGGTGCCGCCTGTGCTGACGCTGCCGCCTGAGCCGGTGGTGCCGCCTGTGCTGACGCTGCCACCCGAGCCGGTAATTCCCCCGGTGCTCACGGCACCGCCCGATCCGGTGGCGCCTCCGGTGCTGAAGCCACCGGTTCCCGGCGTGCCTCCCGTGCTGACGCTACCGCCTGAGCCGGTGGACCCTCCGCTGGCGGTGGATCCGCCGCTGCCCGTGTCGACCGTCGGTGGGGTGTTGGTACAGGCAGATACCGCCAGAAGGAGAACAGCCGAGGATGCCAGAAGTGTAGATTTCATGTTTTTGGGGCCTCCGGTAGGTCGAAAAATCGAAGTGTATCACGGACGCGCTGGCGGGTACTTCTAGCGCAGGAGCGGTGACTGGCGAAAAGGCTATCAGCCCGGGGCGAGTAAGTAAAGAGGTCTTACTATCTTGCGGCTGCGTCTCGGTTGGTTCGATTTGTGCGCGCGCTTCTCGACCCATCCTGGCACGGTCGATGAATCTGGAATAACGTGCGCTCCGTGCTTTTCGGGGCGCTGCTCGCGTTTGCAGCTGGCTTGTCCGCTCTGATGGCAGAGACCGCTTGGCTGCCGCTCGTCGCGGGAATTGTGGGAGCCGACGGGACATCGATACAAGCGGTCTTGAGCGCGTTCTTTGTGGGCAACGCAATCGGCGCCTGGACCCTAGGTCGCGGAGCGGAGGGGCGGGTCGCCGCAGGCGCTTCGCCTATGCACGAGTTTACGAGGCTGCTCGGGGGCGCTACCGTCGGGATTGTTCTCTCTCTGCTCGCGGTTCCTGTCGGGCGCGTACTTATCCCACGAATCTCGTCCGGCGACGCCGGCATCACCCACACCGCGCTCTCGCTGGCGTTTGCTTGCGTGGTCTTCGCCCCGGCCACGATCTTCATGGGCGGCGCGTTCGCTGTCCTCGGGAGGGGTCTGCTCGCGCGGTCCCCACAGAAAGAGGATCGAAAGCCGAGCCGGCTCCTCGCAGGTCTGCAGGCCTGGAACACCGCGGGAGGGGTAGCCGGCGCGCTGCTAACCACCTTTGGCTTGCTCCCGTTCCTGGGTGTTCGAATGACTTTGTTAGCCGCCGCGATCGTCGCGGGCGGAGCGGCGCTGCTCGCGTGGCGGTTGCAACAGAGCGAATGGCCGGCAGGGCGGCCGGCTTCGCCGCGGGGAACCGAGGACGGCAGGGGCACTCACCCCGTTCGCGCCGCGTTTCTCTACGCCGCCGGTGCCGCAGGCACGGCCGCGATCTTCTTCGAGATCGGAGCCATTCGCGTGCTCACGGCCGCCTTCGACGGCACCGCATCGGCCTTCGGGACCGTCGTGGCGGCGCAGCTCGTGGGCGGCGCGTGCGGAGCCGCTTTCGGACGGATCGTGTCTCCTCGACCGTCTCGCCTTCCGTTGGCGTTCGCGCTCGCCGCGGTGGGCCTGGCGCTCGGCGCCTACGGTCTGGGCGCGACCGGCCAACTGCTGGAGTTTTTC
>Ga0209863_10000258_pt1 | contig 31110 bp, 27 predicted proteins | sample OrgsoiDNA2013046_FD_185796 | JGI IMG/M metagenome (GOLD analysis project Ga0209863, IMG submission 185796) | Permafrost soil microbial communities from the Arctic, to analyse light accelerated degradation of dissolved organic matter (DOM) -... | ecosystem: Environmental > Terrestrial > Soil >...
CGAGCCTTTGTCCAATCTCGACGCGCGGCTGCGCGGCCAGATGCGCGTCGAGGGCAGCTTTGAAGCCTTCGACGGCGGCGTGGACATGCGCTGGCGTGGCGGGCATCTCGTCGGGCATGGGATGAACCGTACCGGCCTACCCCCGGATGAGCGCAACGCCGATCGTGGCACACCCGCTGAGGTGATCGCGCCGAGCCGTGTCCGCGCGCACAATGGAGGATGGCCGACTACGAGTTCCGACAGCTGATGCTGCCTCGTGGAACGTCGCGCAACGCGGCCTGGCGATTCCTGACCGAGCAGGCTGAGCACCACGGGTGGGAACTCGACCGGCTGCACCTGTACCCCGACGGAACCAGGCGGGTGCGGCTGCGCCGACGGGTGTTGCGCGTGATGCGCACCCTTTAGTCAGCAGTTCGACAAGAAGTTGTCGAGCACCCGGGTTCCGAACTTCAGCCCGTCGAGCGGCACCCGTTCGTCGACGCCGTGGAACATGCCGGCGAAGTCGAGGTCAGGCGTCAACCGCAGGGGCGAGAACCCAAAGCCACGGATTCCGAGCAGCGAGAACGATTTGTCGTCGGTGCCGCCGAAGAGGCAATACGGAATGGGCTTGCCCTGCGGGTCTTCGGCGGTGATCGACGATTTCATGGCATCGACCAACGCGCCGTCCCAATCTGTTTCGAGGGCGATGTCGGCATGCACGGTCTCGCGAGTGACGTTCGGGCCGAGCAACTCGTCGATGGTGGCGAAGAATTCCTCTTCGTAGCCCGGCAGAAAGCGACCGTCGATGTGGGCGCTGGCAACTTGCGGTATGACGTTCACCTTGTACCCGGCTTCGAGCATGGTCGGGTTCGCGGTATTGCGAAGCGTGGCGTCGATGAGCGCGGTGATGGTTCCAAGCTGCGCTGCAACCGGCCGCAAGTGATGCGGGTCGATCTCGACGCCGATCGCGTCACCGATCTCACTAAGGAAAACCTCGACGGTCTTGGTCAGCCGCACCGGCCACTCGTAGCGGCCGATGCGCGCGACCGCGTCGGCCAGCTCGGTGACCGCATTCGCATGGTTGACCAGGCTGCCGTGACCGGCGCGGCCTTTGGCCACAAGTTTCATCCAGGCCATACCGCGCTGGGCGGTCTGCACAGGGTAGAGGCGCAAATTGTCGTTAATCTGTAACGAGAAGCCGCCCACTTCGCTGATCGACTCGGTACATCCTGCAAACAGGTCGGGCTTGTTGTCGACTAACCATCGGGCGCCCTTGGCCCCCCCGGCTTCTTCGTCGGCGACGTAGGCGATCACGATGTCGCGCGGTGGCTTCCGCCCTTCGCGCATCCACTGCCTGATGACCGCGAGCGACATGGCGTCCATGTCTTTCATATCGACGGCGCCGCGGCCCCACAGGCAACCGTCCTTGATCTCACCCGCGAACGGGTCAACCGACCAATGCGCGGGGTCGGCGGCGACGACATCGAGGTGGCCGTGAATGAGTAGTGCGCCGCGGCTCGCGTCGGTGCCCTCCATGCGGGCCACCACGCTGGCGCGGCCGGGCTCCGACTCGAAGATCTGCGGGTTGAGCCCGACCTCGGCCAGCTTCTCGGCGACGTACTCAGCCGCCGGTCGCTCAGGGTTTCCGGGGTTGGAGGTATCGATGCGGATGAGGTCTCGGCACATGTCGACCACCTCGTCCTCGGCGCGGGTGCTGGCGGCCGGCTGGCTCATCGGACCTCCTCGGACTCGGGGTTGGCGTCGGCCCTGCCATCCTGCCTGCTCGCGCCGTCGTCGCACACCCCGCCGTCCAGACCGCGTTCAGCTGAACGCGGTCTGGTGTCGGCCCGCGTTCAGCTGAACGCGGATCGGGCTGGGGACGCGTGTTGGTATGGTGTTCGCCGGTCCTGCTGAGCAGGGCTCCACGTCCGGGTGGCGGAATTTGGCAGACGCGCTAGCTTGAGGTGCTAGTGCCCGAAAGGGCTTGGGGGTTCAAGTCCCCCCTCGGACACCGGACATATCGCCTGTATGGTCATGGATCGGGCAGGCTCTGGTTCCAGAACGAGTCGACATCCATGAGCAGTGGGGAACGCCAGAGCGGGTCGTCTGCTCCGATGGCATATACCCTTCGAGCGGTTACCCGCACGATCCTCAGCGCACTCGATATCAAAACCACGGCGAGTGGGCCCTCGGCGACCACTGCAGTGAAGATCGAGATAGGTCGATCGTGGGCGTTTGCCGTCGTGATATCGAACCAGGCATCGCACAGCAACAGGACGCCTGAGGCGAAGGCCGTGAGTGCGACGAGCTCGCGCCGTAGCAGGCCCAGCACAGCAGTGCCTGTAAACAACACCGCGAGAATCACGTCAAAGCCGACCCACGTAAGCGTCCAGTGCGGGGCCACATAGCGATTGGGCAGACTCCTAGCGAGATACACCGACCATGGCACTAGGAAAGCAGCGCTGATTGTCATGAGCGCGACGCGGTTCCTCCGCACGCGCGACAACTCGTAGCGGCGCGGGAGAACTTCCGCCGCCGGCCGCGCTAATCGCCAGATGAGTTCCCTCCGTTGATCGGACGTCAGACCTGCGATTTGCTCGTCCGTGAGAGTCACCAAAGTTGCTCCCTGCCCGCACGCCAACGAAGCATGGCCCCACCGGCACCGATACCGAACTCGACCCAGCCACCACTCAAGACGTCCAACCGCGCCACCAACCTCGCGATCATCGAAGGCGGGCGGTAGGGATGGGTGCTTGTCCAAGCAAGTAGTCTTGGTTGGGTGGCAAAGGTGGATCCGCTGAACGCGACTGAGGAGATCTTCTGGCGTGCGCTCATCAGGATCGTCTTGTCCTTGCCGCGTCGACTCGACAGCGATCTGGTGCGGACGGTCGGAATCACGGCGAACGAGTACAAGACGTTGATGTGTTTGTCTGAAGCGCCCGGCCGCGAATTACGGATGACGGATCTGGCGAACGCCACCGCGCTCTCGGCGAGCCGAATGACGCGCCTGGTCGACGACCTGCAGTCGCGCGAGTTGGTCACGAAGCGTGCCAGTGCCGAAGACGGCCGCGGCAATATTGCGAAGCTGACACCGTCGGGATTGGCGAAGCTGAAGGCGGCGTGGCCGGCCCACCTCGCCAGCGTCCGAGCTCGCGTGTTCGATCATGTCGATCCAGCGACCGCGAGGAAGGCAGCACAAGCGCTATCTGAGATCGCGATGCATCTCGAGGAGAATCGCTGACGGCTGCGAGTGACTTGAACGGCAGAGGGACCTCCTAATAGCCGGGTGCGTCGTTTCGATATCACGTGGAATCGGATTGCTGGCTACCGAAATATGAACCCGCCGTCTGCGCACAGGATCTGTCCGGTCATCGCGGCTCCACCTTCAGATGCCAGATAGGCGACCGCGGACGCCGTGTCCTCGGGCGTGAGACGACGCTTGAGTGCCTGATGCTCGACTACGGCGTCGAAGTCGGCGTCTGAGTTGACCGTTCGCGAACCGGGCGTGTCGGTGAGCCCCGGAGCGACTGCGGAGACCGCGATCCCATCGGGCCCGAGTGCGACAGCGAGCGTGCGCATGACACCGATGAGTGCTCCTTTGCTAGCCACGTATGGCAGCATCGCGGGGCCAGGCGGTGACCAAAGCGTGTCCGATGTCACGAAGATGATCCGCCCGAAGCCCCTGTTCGCCATGCCAGGTGCGAACGCCTGGGTCAACCAAAGGGCCGACTCTACGTTGACTGCGATCACACGCCGCCAGGTTGCCGAATCGAGCCCGTATAACGTGACCTGGTCGAAGACGGCCGCGCACTGGACGAAGACGTCGCAGCCGCCATACTGCTCCAACACAGTCGCAGCCGCCGCTTTGGTGGAGCTCTCCGATCCGAGATCGCAGGGGACCGTTCCGGACCGGTCGATCACCACGGTCTGATGGCCGGACGCTGTGAGCGACCGGACGATCGCAGCTCCGATCGCGCCGGCTCCTCCAGTGACGACGGCGACGCGTCCGTGATCCAATGCGTCTTGCTCAGGCAAGTCGCACCTGATCCGCGGTTTGTTCGTTTGACCGCGACATCTTCGGGTGTCCTCCTCGACGGATTAAGCCGAGCGCGAATTGCCCGGCCGTTCGCGCCCGGTGCGCGCGTCCCCCAACGCCATCGTTGACCAGGACAAACGTCATCTCATCTAGGAAATCCCTAGCCTGGCGATGCTGCGGCTTTGCGATGGCACTTGCTTGCTAACGCAAACAGATTGCATAGACTCCGGCTGGCCGGGTGTTCCAAGTCGACGGGCGGTGTGACAGTTGCTGCGCGGTCGGCACAACGAACGAAATCTGCTCGAACGGCTCGTGCTGCAGACGCGTCGGGGCGAGGGCGGGGCGCTCGTTCTGCACGGCGACCCCGGTGTCGGGAAAACGGCCCTGATGGACTACATAGTCGGGTTAACCGACGGAATTCAGGTGCTTCGAACTGTCGGTAACGAGGCGGAGATGGAGCTGCCGTTTGCCGCCTTGCAGCAACTTTGTGCGCCGATCCTTGACCGGATCGGGCAACTGCCCGACCCACAGAGCGGCGCTTTGAACGTCGCGTTGGGGCTCGCCAGTGGTGACCCGCCCGAACGGTTGTTGGTCGGGCTGGCGAGCCTGACGCTGCTAAGTGAGCTGGCCGCTGAGCGCCCGATCCTGTGCGTGATTGACGACGCCCAGTGGCTCGACCAAGCGTCGGCGCAGGCACTGGTGTTCGTCGCGCGCCGAGTGGCCAATGCACGCGCGTCCTTCGTATTCGGCGCCAGGGTAATTACCGACGAGCTGCGAGGGCTCCCTGAACTGTTAGTCGAGGGCCTACGCGAAAGCGATGCCCGCGATCTGTTGGCTTCCGCGCTGCCCCATCGATTGGACGAGCGCGTACTGGGGCGGATCGTGGCCGAAACCCATGGGAACCCGCTCGCCCTGTTGGAGCTGCCCCGCGGACTATCGCCCGCGCGGTTGGCCGGCGGCTTTGGATTGCCTATCTCGGCGTCACTGTCGGATCGGATCGAAGCGAGCTTTCGGCGCCGAATTCGTCGGCTCCCAGCGCTCTCCCGACGTCTGCTGCTGCTGGCATCGGCCGAGCCAACCGGAGATTCGGTGCTGGTCTGGCGGGCGGCGGAGCTGCTGGGCATTCCCGCGTCGGCCGCCGATGCTCCCGAAAACGAGGAGCTAATCGACGTCAAGGCCGGAATGGTGTTCCGCCATCCTCTGGTCCGTTCCGCCGCATACAGCGCTGCGTCCCCTCCCGAGCGACGGAAGGTTCACCAGTCGCTTGCCGACGCGACCGATCCGGCAGTCGATCCGGATCGACGGGCGTGGCATCGAGCTCAGGCGATCTCATGGCCCGACGACAGCGTCGCCGAAGAAATGGACCGCTCGGCCGCACGGGCCCAGCGAAGAGGCGGCTTCGCGGCGGCCGCGGCCTTCATGGAACGGGCGACGGAGCTCACCGCCGACGTGGCGCAGAAAGCCAGCCGAGCTTTGATGGCCGCAGACGCCAAGCGCCAGGCCGGTGCCTTCGACGCCGCGCTCGGACTAGCCGACATCGCCGCGCGAGGGCCGTTGGGCGACTCCCAACGGGCGCAGCTGGATGTTTTGCGAGGCCAGATCGCCTTTGCCTCCGAACGCGGCAGTGAGGCTCCGCCGCTTCTGTTGGCGGCGGCAGATCGTCTTGAGCACCTCGACGTCAGGAAGGCGCGAGAGACTTATCTCGATGCGCTGACTGCTGCGCTGTTCGCGGGTCGGCTGTCGACGGGCGCTACCGCGCTCGTCGTCGCGCGAGCAGTGCAGTCGTCTCGACCGCCTGAGGGCCAGCCGACCGCCTCGGATCTTCTATTGGACGGCTTGGCACTCTTGATCACCGATGGCCCGGTCACGGGCACCCCGGCGTTGAAGCGTGCGCTGGTGCGATTCAGTGGCGACGATGTGAGCACCGAAGAGCGCGTGCGCTGGTCCTGGGTGGCCGGTCGGGCCGCCGGGTTCATTTGGGACTACGACAACTGGGATTTGCTTACCGCGCGCCAGGTTCAAGTGGCTCGCGATTCGGGTGCGTTGGCCGTTCTCCCGCTGACCCTGAGCACTCGAGCGGGAGTGCACCTATTCGCCGGCGAACTAGCGGTCGCGATGTCACTGGTGGAACAGGTGGAATCCGTCTCGGACGTGATCGACAGCCGCACCGTGCCGTATGCCGCACTCGCGGTTGCCGCCTTCCGCGGACAGGAGGCCAACGCGTCCCTCCTCATCGAGACGACCCGGCAAGACTTCCTTTCGCGGGGCGAAGGGATGGGGGTAACGCTCACCCAGTGGGCGGCGGCGGCGTTGTACAACGGCCTCGCTCGTTACGACCACGCCTACATTGCAGCCGGGCAGGCACTCGAGTATCCCGATGAGTTGTGGTATTCGCCGTGGGCGATGGTTGAGTTCATTGAGGCGGCCAGCCGAACTGGAAAGCATGCCGAAGCGGGTTTCACATTGGAGCGCTTGACGACAGGGACGGCTGCGAGCGGCACTGACTGGGCTCGTGCAATCGAGGCGCGGTGTCGCGCTCTAGTGAGCAAGGGCTCGACGGCTGAGAGGTTGTATCGGGAAGCCATTGATCGGCTGGTGCCGACCCCACTGCGGTGGGATCTCGCCCGCACTCATTTGCTATACGGAGAATGGCTGCGGCGCGAGCGTCGGCACAGGGACGCGAGGCTACACCTGCGCGCCGCTGACGAGCTGTTCACCGGGTTCGGTGTCGAGGGATTCACCGACCGCGCCAGGGTCGAACTGCGCGCAACCGGAGAACGCACCCGCGAGCGGCCGTCTTCCACGACGCACGACCTGACTTCGCAAGAGGCTCAGATCTCGCGGTTGGTGGCTCAAGGCGCAAGCAACCGAGAGATCGCCGCCGAGCTGTTCATCAGCCAGAGCACGGTCGAGTACCACCTGCACAAGACATTTCTGAAGCTTGGCGTGAAGTCCCGCACCCAGCTGGCGAACCGGGTGCACGAATCCGCAGCCCGACCGACGTAGCAAGGCCGCTGACCTCGGACTAGGGATTTCCTAGATGCCAGCACAAGTCTGCGGATCTCACAATCGTGACGCTTGCGAATACACGCAGTGCGACTCGAGGAGCTGTCGATGACGAGTGAACCGGTGCGCGACCCTGTTACTGATCCCCTGCTGACCCCGTCGAATAGCGCCCTGGTGGTCATCGACTATCAACCGAGCCAGATCCAGACGACGCGGTCCATCGACAGTGACCTTCTCGTTCGCAACATCGTCTCGGTGGCCAGAACGGCCAAGACGTATGGTCTGCCCATCGTGCTGTCCACGGTGAACGTCGCAAATGGGCAGGGCCACACGATCCCCGAGCTCGCCGAGGTTCTCAGCGATGAAGTGGAGATCGACCGGACCCAGATCAATGCGTGGGAAGACATCGAGTTCCGGAACGCGGTCGAAGCGACCGGTCGCAAGAACCTCATCATGACGGCGTTGTGGACCGAGGTGTGTCTCACGTTCCCGTCGCTCGATGCGCTGCGTGCAGGTTACGAGGTGTACCCAGTCGTCGACGCTGTGGGCGGCACCTCCCTCGAAGCGCATCGAGCTGGCCTCGAGCGCATCGTCCAAGCCGGAGCGCAACCGATCGGCTGGGTGTCGTTGGCGTGCGAACTGCAGCGCGATTGGGGTCGACTCGCGACAGTTCCCCAGGTCGTCGACATCGTCCTCACCTCTCGGCTAAGTGCTGGAGTGTAGGTCGGACATCGCACCGTAAGCGGGCGCACTCTGCAAGATACGATTGCTTGCCGAAGCAAGTAGATCGATATAACTTTCGTCCTACGTCCGACCGATGGCGCGATCCAGAGCGGGCGCGTCTGGTTACCGAGGAGAGTCATATGACTGCTGTTGATCGAGGCGGCGTCGATTCGTTGCCCGACTACGTGCCAGTACCGCCGTCCGCGTTTGGGCCCGCACTGAACGAGCAGGGCTATTACGTCGGGCGAGTTGAGCGAAATCTGTTTTGGATCACGGACGGGACCTACCAGTCGGCGTTTCTCATCACCGACGAGGGCGTCGTTGTGTTCGATGCCCCGCCGACCATCGGCCACAACCTGCGGCGCGCGATTGACGAGATCGCCGCCGCAGAAGGCACGACGAACAAGGTGACGCATCTTGTCTACTCACACCACCACGCAGACCACGCCGGAGCGGCGAACCTGCTGGGCGACGACGTCATTCGGATCGGGCACCAGGACACCCGCCGGTTGCTGCTTCGCGACAACGACCCGACCCGGCCGGCCCCGGATGTCACGTTCGAGGACACTTACACGCTGAAGGTCGGCGGCGAGCGAGTCGAGCTGGCATTCCACGGCCCTAACCACTCACCGGACAACATCTTCATCCACTTCCCCGACCACGACACGCTGATGCTCGTCGACATCGTCAACTCCGGCTGGGTGCCGATCTTCAACCTCAATCTGAGCGAGGATGTGCCCGGCTACATCGACGCGCCGGGCCAGGCTCTCGCCTACCCGTGGAAGCACTACATCGGCGGTCACCTCGGTCGGCTTGGCATCCGAGCCGACATCGAGCTTCACCAGCAATACATCAATGACATCGTGGAAAGCTCAAAGGACGCACTCGGCAAGGTCGACCCGACCCCGTACTTCGTCAAGTACGGGCCGAACGTCTGGGCGGCAGTGAAGGGATACCTCGGCGCCGTCACCGAACTCGCCACCAAACCGGTCGTTGCCAAGTACACCGGCGTGCTGGCCTCCGCTGACGTCGAAGAGTTCACCTACAGCACCACATTCATGATCATGCAGTCGATGCGACTCGACCTCGGCGCCGGCTCGCAGGTCCACCCGTGACCCGCATCGGCGTCATCCTCGGAAGCACCCGCCCCGGGCGGCGCGGCGAACCAGTCGCCCAATGGGTGATGGACCAGGCCCGACAACGCAAGGACGCCGAGTTCGAGTTGGTAGACCTCGCCGACCACCCGCTCCCACACCTCGACGAGCCGCTGCCTCCCAACATGGGCCAGTACCAGAACGAACACACCAAGGAGTGGGCGGCCACTATCGGCCGGTTCGACGGCTTCGTCTTCATCACCCCCGAGTACAACCACTCGACGTCGGGAGTCTTGAAGAACGCCATCGACTTCCTGTACGCCGAGTGGAACAACAAGGCGATGGGTGTCGTCTCGTACGGCGTCCAAGGCGGCGCCCGCGCGGCCGAACACCTTCGGCTCGTCGCGGGCGAGCTTCAGATGGCCGACGTGCGGACCAACGTCGCTCTCTCCTTGTTCACCGACTTTGAAAACTTCACCGAGTTCAAACCCAGTGCACGTCAGGTCCAAGTGCTCGGCACGCTTTTTGACCAGGTCATTGCCTGGAGCCAGGCGCTGGCGCCACTGCGCCAAATCACGCAAGCCGCGTAGCCCACGAGCTCTCGAAAACTGACCAGGCATCCTCCACGCCCGTCGGCGAAGGTGCATCACTCTTCTGCGAAGGGAACGTTTGATCATGGCTTCAGACGCGGAGCTGGCGGCCGAAGACAAGCGAGAGGGCCACGAGAGCCGACTTGAGTCGTTCGAGGAGGCGATCGGAGAGCTACCGAGCCGCCGGTGGTGGGCCCTGGGAGTGATTGCGCTCGCTCAACTGATGGTGGTGCTCGACGGCACCGTGGTGACCATTGCGCTGCCCTCGGCGCAGCGCGCGCTGCACATCTCCAATGCTGATCGGCAGTGGGTGGTCACCGCCTACACCCTCGCGTTCGGTGGCCTGCTGCTGCTCGGCGGGCGGATCGGCGACTACCTCGGCCGTAAACGGATGTTCCTGGTCGGGCTACTCGGGTTCGCTGCGGCGTCGGCGCTCGGCGGCGCGGCCCAGAACGGCGCGACGCTCTTCGGCGCCCGGGCGATCCAGGGCCTGTTCGCGGCGCTACTCGCGCCCGCTGCGTTGTCACTGATCACGGTGACCTTCACCGAGGTGAAGGAGCGGTCCAAGGCATTCGCGATTTACGGCGCAATCTCCGGAGGTGGCGCCGCGATCGGCTTGATCTTGGGCGGCACGCTGACCGAGTACGCATCGTGGCGCTGGTGCCTGCTGGTCAATGTGCCCATCGCGATCGTGGCCATCATCGCCGGCACGCTCCTTGTCACCGAGAGCAAGTCCGCACGCGGCAGCTCGTATGACATCCCTGGCGCGATCCTCGGCACGGCCGGATTGGTCGCCCTCGTGTACGGATTCACCGAAGCGGCCAAGACCGGTGTCGGCTGGCTCTCAGCCGAGACCATCATTTGCCTCGTGGGTGCCGCGATCTTGCTGGTCGCGTTCGTGCTCGTCGAGTTGCGTTCGTCGAGCCCGCTGTTGCCGATGCGGGTGATACTCGATCGCAATCGCGGCGGCACGTATCTCGCCTCGCTGCTGGTCTTCGCTGGACTGTTCGCGATGTTCCTGTTCCTCAGTTACTACTTCCAGTACAACTTGGGCTACAGCGCACTCAAGTCGGGCATCGCCTTCCTGCCGTTCAGCGGCGGCATCATCGTCACCTCAGGGGTGGTGTCGAGCCTGCTGCCGCGCACCGGACCCAAGCCACTCATGCTGATCGGGCTCGCCATGGGCACGATCGGTCTGGCCACGTTCACCTTCATCTCCGACACCAGCAGCTGGGTGACCAGCGTTCTGCCCGGAGAGCTACTGATGAGCATCGGCCTGGCGCTGGTGCTGGTGCCGCTCTCGAGCCTCGCGCTCACCGGCGTGAACAACGACGACGCGGGTGTGGCAAGCGCGGTGCTCAACTCGAGCCAGCAGATCGGCGGGTCCCTGGGTACGGCGCTGTTGAACACGTTCTATGCAAGTGCGGTCTCGTCCTATGTCGTGGCCCATCACCTCTCACCGTCGAAGTTCAACCCGCTCGCCGCGATCCACGGCTATCACGTCGCGTTTTGGATCGGGGTCGGGCTGATCGCCGCAGGGTTCGTGGCCATTTTGGCCTTGGTCAACGCCCGCAACGACGACACCACCACGCAGCCCGGCGTACCGGCCGGCACCTCACCCAACGACGGGAGAACTACTGATGAGCAAAGACCAGCAGCTGCAGTTGGACGCCATCTTGCGTCAGGGCTCGCTTGACCAGGCCGGAGAAGTCCAGCCACTGCGGGCCGCGTTCAACGAACTCATGTCACACGTACCGGTGGCCCCCGACATCCAGCAGAAACCCACGACAATCGGCGGCGTCGACGGTATCGAGGTCACCATCGAGGGCACCGCGACCGAGAATGTGATCCTCTATTTTCACGGCGGCGTCTACGTCATCGGGACGGCGACAGCGTCGGTTCCGCTCGTGAGTGAGCTGGTTCGAAGAACAGGCGCCAAGGTCATCACCCTCGACTACCGACTAGCCCCCGAACACCCATATCCGGCCGCGATCGATGACGCTCGAGCGGCCTATGAAGGGCTACTCGCACAAGGCATTGACCCTGGTCAGATCGCCTTCGCGGGCGAGTCGGCGGGAGGCGGACTGGCAGTGGCTACCCTCCTCGCCTTACGAGAGGCCGGGACGGTCCTCCCATCCTGTGGGTTCTTGATGTCGCCATATGTAGATCTGACGCTCTCCGGAGAGACACTGGCGCAGAGGGAGGCGGTCGACCCAATCCTCACACCGGATGGGCTCCGTGCTCGGGTTCCGGACTATGTAGGCGGGGCCGACGCGTCTGACCCGCACATCAGCCCGATCTTTGGCGATCTCAGCGGATTACCTCCACTTCTCATCCAGGTGGGTTCGCACGAGGTTCTCCTAAGCGACGCTCTCCGGCTCGCCGCACGCGCAGCCCTCTCCGACGTCGAGGTCACCCTCGAGGTCACCCCCGGCGTCCCGCATGTGTTCCAAGGTTTTGCGGGCCTCCTCGATGAGGCCGGAGCGGCGCTCGACCGGGCATCGGACTTTTTGAAGTGTCAGCTCGCGCACTCTCCAAGCCATGTCCAAACAACCTAACCCGACGAGTCGCAAGAGCGTGATTGCCTCGGTGCGGTACTACGACACCTTCGCGAGAATCGACGGGGATTGTATTTCGCCGAAGGTCAGCTCAACCTCGATTGGAGCGAGACTCGACCGCTCGCTTCTCCCGGCGCGTCATGACGCCGGCTGACCCGACCGCCGTCGACATTAGGGCGGCAGGATCATTCGGACTCGGTCGATGGCAGGTCAACCGGGTCGGCTACGGCGCCATGCAGTTGGCCGGCGACAACGTCTTCGGGCCTCCTCGTGACCGTGACGAGGCCCTGCGCGTGTTGCGTGAGGCCCTCGACAGCGGGATCAACCACATCGATACCGCACAGTACTACGGGCCCAGTGTGGTCAACGAACTTATCCGAGAAGCGCTACATCCGTACCCGAGCGACTTGGCGATCGTGAGCAAGGTAGCCGCGCGCCGCGACACCGTCGGTGCCGTCTTGCCCTACGACGAACCCGATCAGCTGCGGGCCGGCATCGAGGACAACCTCATGACGCTCGGTGTTGATCGCCTGGCCGCAGTAAACCTTCGGCTCATGGATGGATCGTCGCCGGGCGAGCGATTCGACGTACAGCTGGCCGCGCTCGTCTCCGCCCGCGACGAGGGCCTGATCGACGGCATCGGGCTGAGCAATGTCTCAAGAGCGCACCTGTTGAGAGCGGTCGCTCAAACCGAAATCGTCTGCGTGCAGAATCTGTTCAATCTTGTGGAGCAACGCTCGCTCGATGTGCTCGAGGAGTGCAGGCTGCGAGCGATCGCATTCGTGCCCTTCTGCCCGCTCGGCTTGCCGAGTCGGCAGCGGAGCGAGCTCCTGGCGAGCCCTGTCCTAGCCGGAATCGGTGCCCGGCTTGGAGCAACGCCCGCGCAGATCGCACTTGCGTGGTTACTCGACCTCGCGCCGAACATCCTGCTCATTCCCGGGACGCGGACGCGGCAGCACCTGGCCGAAAACATCCAGGCGGCCGCAGTGGACTTCGATGACACCGCGCGCGCGGAACTGTCAGAGCGGTTCCCCACCGTTAGTGGCGTCCCAAGGTTTCTGAGGTGAGCAATTTGACGGCATCCCGGCAATCGATGCTCTCGGCGGATTCGAGACGGTGCGTCGAACGCTGTTCACCTGCTTTTCGCTGACAAGGACGCAATATGGCCCGTCCGTGATCGCCGGGATGGGGCGGCCGGTTCGGCGCCGTAGGCCGGGCGTTGTCCGTTCCAAACTTGTGCGCGGGATTGCCGCAGGTCATCCCTGAAGGAGTGTGGTGGGGCGGGCCACAGGCCGGCTGCCAGTACTTCGCCTGGGCTTGCTCGGCGGCTTCTATCCGGACTCACGCCCGCACCGCAGATCCAGCAGCGGCGGCCAGACGGGACTCCAACGAGTTCGATTCGACGCCAATCCCCTGCGCTCTGAGTCACGGGAGGGAGAACTCGGCGCTCAGCGCCGATGTATGTAAGGTTTGTGTCCCCCCTCGGACACGACCTTTCCTACACGGATCCGCAGGCTGTGTTTCGGCGACCAGGACGCGACGCTCCGGGTCGAAGGTCAGCCGCAGCCCGAGTTCGGCGTAGACCTCGGCCTTGTCCGCAGGATCGGCGCATTTCAGCGTTGCCATGATGTCGCCCAGCTGCGCGACAAGGCTCGTGATCTGCTGTTTGCTCATCCGTTCGCCACCCTTGGCCGGCTGCATGGCAACCTCGGCGCGTAGCCGTTCACCTTGCACCTCAGTGAAGACAGCGCACCGGTAGTGGGCGCGACCGCGGTTCCAGGTGCCTTGCATCCGTCGGTCGCAAATCCCACAGAAGATCAAGCTCCGCAGCGCATACGGGCGTGGCGTAGCGCGGGGCTTCCGGGGACCGGTCTGGTCGCTGCCCGGTTGCCATCACCAGTCGGACCTGTTCGTAGGTCTCGACGCTGATGAGGGGCGTATGAACGATTTGCGGTGACCAGATCCAGTCGGATTCGCTGTTCCATCGCATGACTGTCTCGTGACCTTGCTCGACATCCTCGACGTCGATGAGGACCTCGTCCTTGCGTTGCTTGTTCCAGACCTGATGGCCGGTGTAGCGCGGGTTCAGCAGGATCGCTCGGATCGCAGACTTCGACCAAGCCAGTCCGCTGCGGTGGGGATTCCTTGCCCGGTCGTAGGCCGACGGGCACGGAATGTGGTCGCTCGTCAGGCCTTCGCCGATGGCGTAGGCCGCGGCCCTCGTAGCTGCATTGGCGTGGGATGGACGTGGGATGAACTACCGGTACCCACGCCAGCGACGTCATAGACGTCTACGACGCTGGCTACGGACTCAATCCCCTTGCTGATGGCGAGGCTGACTCACGGCTACCTGAAGCTCGCACCGACGCTGAGGTCTTGGGCGACGATCGTCACTACGCAAGTCATCGCCGAACCGCTGCACGCTCCTGACCACGTGAAGGTGGTGGCGCCGCCGATCCGAGTCAATGTGACTTGCGTGCCTACCGGGAACTGCGCAGAACAAGGTCCGCTGTTCGTTCCATTGCTGCCATTAGCTCCGCAGGTGATCCCAGCTGGTGAACTGTCTACCTCTCCCGAGTCAATCTGACATTGGAATACACAACCGCTGTCGAAGCCGACCGTAACCCCGACGGTGAGCAAGCCACCCGGTATGAAGTTCGCAGTGATGTCCCGTGCAGCTGACATCGTTACGGTGCACGTGCCCGTGCCAGTGCAAGCGCCACCCCAGCCAGTGAAGGCCAGTCCCGGCGTTGAGGCCGCCGACAGCGTCACGACCGTATTGATCAAGAACGAGTGGCTGCACGTCGTCGAGCACGAGATTCCAGCTGGGTTGCTGCTGACGGCCCCTCCGCCGTCGACAGTGAGGTTCAGTGCGTAGCTTGTTGATGGCGTGCAGTCGATACTTACCGCCCCGCTCGCCGAATAGGTGACCGAGATCGTGCCTTGCAAGGGGCTGGCTACATTGCAGGCCATGCCCTGCAGGGCATCGAAGTTACTTATGCCCGAGCCAGCCGAACCAGCCGGCCCCTGCGCACCCGCTGGTCCCACCGGCCCTGTTGGCCCTGCCGCGCCGGTGGGGCCGGCTGGCCCGGCGGGACCAAGTGCTCCGCTAGCTCCCGATGGCCCGATCGCGCCAGCTGGTCCCGCAGCTCCCGACGAACCGGGTGCGCCAGCTGGTCCCGCAGCTCCCGACGAACCGGGTGCGCCAGCTGGTCCGGCCGGTCCACTTGGGCCGGCAACGCCCTGTTGCCCGGCTTGGTTCCAGGTAGTTATCGTCTCGAGCCGGGGGTTGCATGGCAGGTTGGCGGTCGGTATTCGGAGCACGCCGCCGAGTTTGAGCACGCATGCTGTGATTGTGGGGGAAGAAGTAGACGAGCTCGTGTTGGCGATCGCAATGCCGCCGCCGATCACCGACCCGATTAAAAGTCCGATGAGCACGAGAAAGACGGCGCGAGACTTGAAAGGGTGGGAGAGACGATGCATAGCGAGTCCGACTTTCAATCGCACCGCGAAATTGATGTGGCCGACCGTAACCTAGGTGTGTCGTAACCACAAGGCCCCGCATTGATGAGTCAAAGCGCCGACTGGATCGTCTGCGCCAGGAGACTCTGTCGACTCAGTTGCTAACGACGATAAATGTCTGCAGGCGTCTCCGCGCGAGCGAGCCGACGCCTCCAGTGAGCCCACGGGTCGTCGCGGCTTCACGCATGACGAACACGCAAGCGGGCGCCGGAAGTGAGCATTCCCTCTGGACGCTTGGCGGCGGGATCGGGGCGATCGTTGTTGGACTCGCAGGTGTCGTCAGTGCGGTCGTGGCCGTTCTCGGTGTTGTGCATCACTGACCTGAAGTGACTGACCTATGTCGGCAACGCCGACTCCACGCGCAAAGCCCATGTACGTAAGGTTTGTCTCCCGGCGGACACCATTAGTTTGACGTGGGCGAATAGTTTGACGTGGGCGAATGAGCAGGGGTGACGCCATGTCTGGTACACCGGCCGCTGAAGCTCGACTGTGGGGCTGGCCGCCAATCGCGATGGGTCCGTAACGCTGCCGGAACGGTCCTTGGCCTAGATTTTGGCGCGTGAGAGCGAACGGGTTCAGGCGCGGGCTGACACCGCCGCGGGTTTCGCTTGCTCTGGGTGGTCTCACCGCGGTTGCCGTCGCAGCTGGCTGTTTGCTCACGGTCCTGGCGCACGACCTGCGCGCGTCGTTCGACGGGGTGCTGCTGCTGATCGTCGCGATCGTCGCCGCGGTCGGGCTGGTGGTTGCCCGTCGGCAGCCGTCGAACCCGATCGGCTGGATGCTGCTCGTCGCCTCCATGTTTTTCGCTTGCTACGCAGTCGCGGTGCTGTACACCGTCCTGGACTATCACGAGCACGGCGGCAGGCTGCCGCTCGGCCGGGTAGCCCTCGCCGCCGAGCCGTCCTGGGTGCCCGGCTTCGTGCTGCTCGGACTCGCGGTCGCGCTCTTTCCTGACGGTCGCCTCGCCTCCCGGCGGTGGCGAGTCCCGCTGATTGTCTACGTCAGTGCTGGAGCTTGGTTCAGTAGCCTCTGGTCACTCTCGCTGGCGACACTCCACGTTGGCGCGGGGTTCGACGTCGACGAGGTCGGAAACTATCTCGGGGAGCAAGGGGGCTTTTCCGGAGCTGCGGCTGGGATCGGCTGGGCCGCGGCGCCGGTCGTCCTCCTGCTCCTGATCGCGTTCGTCATGCGGCAGGCGGCGACCTGGCGGCGCGCCACCGGGGAGCGGCGTAAGCAACTGACATGGCTGATGTGCGGTGGGGCCTTGTCAGTAGTGTCGATCTACCTCGTCTCGACCAACAACACGAGCAGCGCGGAGCGCGTCGTCACCGACATCGCCGCCCTCGGCCTGACCGCGATCCCGCTCGCGATCGGCATCGGGATCCTGAAGTACCGGCTCTACGAGATCGACCGGCTGATCAGCCGCACCCTCTCCTACCTCGCCATCACGGGCCTGCTGGCCGCCGTCTTCCTCGGCCTGGTCGCGCTGACCACCAGCGTCCTGCCGTTCTCCTCCCCCGTCGGCGTCGCCGCCTCCACGCTCGCCGCGGCAGCGCTCTTCACCCCGCTGCGCCGCCGCGTGCAACGGCTCGTCGACCGGCGCTTCAACCGCGCCCGCTACGACGCCGACTCGATCATCGCCACCTTCACGATCCGCCTCCGCGACGCTGTCGACCTCGACACGATCAACCAAGAACTGCGCCGTGCGGTCAACCAAGCCGTCGCACCAGCACACGCCTCCGTCTGGATCACCCCTACCGCGACCCCCAGACGCACCTGACCGTTACCTCAGACGACCTCGACGACTAGCCACGACACCCGAGGCCTTGACGCATTCTTGATCCACTGTCAATGCGGCAGAGTCGGATGTTTCTCGGCCCGTCGAGCCGGGCCCGTTGGGCCACAGAACGGGTATCCGGGCGAACACCGGGAAGTATTTGCACACGTTGCCTTCCGCCGACGAAACAGCGCTTGCGGCCTTGCGGCGCACCTGCGGAGTTGGCTACGCGGACAGGTGGTCGATGTCGCGGACGATGGTCACCGGGCAATGCGCGTGCCCAGCGACGTGCGCGCTCACCGAACCGAAGAGCAGACCTTCGAAGCCGCCGTGGCCGCGTGATCCGACGACGACCAGCTGAGCGCCGACCGATCGCTTGATCAGCACCGCCGCCGGGTGACCCTGGATGACCGCGCGATGGACCGGAAGGTCACCCGGCTCACCAATCGCTTCTTTGATAGCAGTATCGAGGGTGAGCTGCGCAGTGCCCTAGAAGTCGAACGGCGGAAGACCGTCGTTGGTTGTGACGTATCCGGATACTGACGTCAAGCCGAAGGTTGCTGGCACCTCCCATGCCAGCACCACGTCAAGTCGACTCTTGCTGAGCCGCGCCTGGTCGGCTGCCCAGCGCAGTGCGTCGACAGAGGCCCGTCGAGCCGTCAATGCCTACGACGATCGGGCCGTTGGATTCTGTTGCCACGGTCGGGCTCCTCTGCTGGCTCGGTTTCGCCGATCCGTTTCGACTCTACGCGCGCGTCATCAGCCTCGGCCCACCGGCGTGATCCACAGCGACACGTGGCTCGGTTCAACCGCGCCGTTGACGACCTCGATGAGATCACTGCGCACGGTTTCGAGCTGGACGGCGTCGCGCAGCCGAGCGGTGAACGCCGACACCATCGCCTGTGTGTCATACGTCGCCCGGTTGAATCGGCGATCAACGACGTGCTGCACCCGACGCCGTACCGGATTGAAAAGCCCGACGGCGACGAGCGTCGACGCCGCGACACCCACCGACGACGAGAATGGAATCAACCGAGTCGTTAAACCAATCATCCCGATATACACGCCGATCAGCAGACCGGTGACGATCGCATACGACAACGTGCGACTGATCAATCGATCAATCTCATACAACCGATACTTCAAGACCCCAATGCCAATGCTGATCGGCAAAGCGATGATCCCGACGAAGGTGAAGCCGAGATTCAGCGTCATGAGTGCCACAACCGCGATCGTGCCGCCGCTCATCAACCATTTCAACTGCTGCCGCCTGTCCCCCACTGACCCGCGGAACGACATCAGTTGACGCCCCACCCACAACACCGTCAACACCACGTAGACGGGCAGCAGCACGTCTTGCGCGACCGCTTCCCACCCGTGGACCGATCGGTCCAGTGATGCCACTCCGCCGCCGCCGTCGACGATAATATTCTGGCCCAATACTCCGGTGAGGTTCCGCCAGAAGTACACCCCGAGGAACAGGCAGCAATCGGCGATGTATGCCGAGAGCACGAACCGCCAGCGTCGCGACAGGCGACCGTCGGGAAACAATCCGATCGGCAGCGGCAACAACACGACGAGCCATATCCAGCCCGCGGCCATGAATACAGCGAGCCGAGCAAGCGGCAGCCCTGGGTGACCGAGCCGGTAGTCGAGCACCGCATACTGCCCGGCGTCGGTGGCCAACAGAAACGCGACGGTGATCGCCAGCAAGATCCAGCCGATCGGGTTACCCGGCTGCCGGCGAGCGATGACGAATCCGACGATCCCGAACGGCAACACAAGCACGCTCTGGGAGATCTGATGGGTCACTACGTCCAAGGGCACCTCAGCGACGGTAAGCAACAGCGCGCCGATGCCCACGACCAGTGCCGCCCGAGGTGTTGCCCACCGGGTGAATATGCGCGTCATCAGACCCTGCTCACCGGCCGGATCCACAGCGACACCTGGCTCGGTTCGACCGCGCTGGTCACCACCGTGAGCAGGTCGTTGCGGACGGTCTCCAGCTGGACGGCGTCGCGCAGCCGAGCAGTGAACGTGGCCACCATCGCCTCCGCGTCATAGCGGGCCCGATTGAAGCGCCGATCAACGCGATGCTGCACCCAACGCCGAACCGGGGTGAACAAACCAACCGCAACCAACGTCGACGCCGCGACACCTACCGACGACGACAACGGAATCAACCGCGTGGTTAGAGCGATCATCCCTATATACATACCGACAAGAAGACCGGTGACGATCGCGTAGGACAACGTGCGACTGACCAGGCGATCGATCTCATACAACCGGTACTTCAGCACGCCGATGCTGATGCTGATCGGTAGCGCCGCCACCGCGACGAACCCGACGTTCGCCATTACCCGGAGAATGATCGAGCCGGCGTTGCTCTCGGTGAGCGCCAGCACCAGACCGACGACAGAGATCAGCCCCCCGACCATGAGCCACTTCAGCTGGGCGCGGCGGTCACCCGAGGCCAGGCGATAGCCGAGCACTTGGCGCAGCACCCACGAGAACGCGATCGCCACGTACAGCAGCAGGAAGCTCGCAGCTCCGATGCTCTGCACAACCGAGCCCTGAGCGTGCGAGGTTACGAGATCGCCATTGGAGTCGACCCGAATACGGTGCGCCGTGAGCGCTTGAACAGCTCCGCCTAGGCCAAGCAGGAGGACCACGAACGCGCTCGCCGCGAGATAGACGCGTAGCGTCCAACGCCAAAACGGCGACTCAACGCGGCCGTCGGGGAACAACAGAATCGGCAGCGGCAAGAGGAGCACGAGCACGAGCCACATCGCGTTGGTCGCAACCGCGAGGCGCGCCAATGGCAGCCCGGGGTGGTGCAGTCGATAGGCCAGCACGGCGTATTGCGATGTGTCCGCGGTGACGAACACCGTCAACGCCAAGGCGACGAACACCCAACCGATCGGATTGCGTGGTCGCTGCCTCGCGAGCGCGACACCCACAATCGCGGCGGGCAGGAACGGCACGGATTCCGAAAGATTGTGGGTCAGCAGCGAGAGGGGGACAGCGGCCACGAGGAGTACCACCATCACAAGCGCGGCGAACAGGGCTGTGCGCGGCGTTGCCCAACGGGTAAAGGCTCGCATCATGAGACGCGGCTCATGGGTCGTATCCACAGCGACACCTGGCTCGGTTCGACGGCTGCGTTGACGACGTTGAGCAGGTCACGGCGCACGGTCTCGAGTTGGACGGCGTCGCGCAGGCGTGAGGTGAAGGTCGCGACCATCGCCTCCGCGTCGTACCGGGCCCGATTGAACCGCCGATCCACCCAATGCTGCACTCGACGACGAACCGGCGTAAACAAACCGACTGCCACCAACGTCGACGCAGCGACCCCCACCGACGACGACAACGGGATGAGCCGCGTCGTCAACGCGATCATCCCCACATACACAACGACCAACAGACCGGTGACGATCGCGTACGACAACGTGCGACTGATCAACCGATCGATCTCGTACAACCGATACTTCAAGATCCCGATGCCGAGGCTGATCGGGAGGGCGACGATGCCGACGGAACTCACGTTCGCCACCCAGTGCCACAGAGTCGAGTGGCTCGGGCCAAGCTGGAGTGCAATCAGGAGTCCGCAAACGCAGATCAGACCGCCACTGATCAACCACTTCAGTTGCTGGCGTCGATCCCCAGTCGACCCCCGGTAGGCCAGCGCCTGCCGGACCACCCACGCCAACGCGATCAGCACGTACCCGGGAACCAAGAAGACCTCCGCTGTCGAGGCCCAGCCGGTCTGGCTGCCGCCGAAGGTCGCCAGCTCCCCCGACGAGTCGAGCGTGAGGTGGTGGGCGAGGACACCGGTGAGGTCGACCCAGCCGAAGACGAGCAAGAAGCCCACGATGTCGACGATGTAGAGCCACAACACGAATCGCCAACGGCGGGACAGCCGGCCGTCTGGGAAGAGCCCGATCGGCAGCGGCAACAAGACGACCATGAACACCCACAGCGCAGCCAGAAACACAGCGACTCGAGCGAGTGGCAGTCCTCGGTGGCCCTGGTCGTAGTACAACACGGCGTACTGGCCGGCAGCACCACCCAACGCGACCGCGATCAATATGGCGAGCAGGATCCAGCCGATCGGGTTGCGTGGCTGCCGTCGCGCAATGACGAAGCCGACGATTCCGTACGGCAGGAACACCAGCGACAGGACGTTCGCCGACAAGCCGTGCGTCGCGACGGACAGCGGCACCCCCGCCAGCACCAGAACCGCGGCGACGATGCCCAGCCAGAGCGCCGTCCGCGAATTCGCCCATCGGAAACGTACGGCCGTCGCACGATCGAGCCCGGTCATGTGCGACACGCTACGGGCCAACCGTTCCCGAAGCGTTACGGCGAACCGGGGCCATCACCACTCCACCAGGGTCCAGACCTCCGCTCGCGGCTCGCCGCCGGTATCGACCGATGCGAACAGCCTGGCCGCCTCCTTGAGATGGTCGAGCGCGGCGTTTTCGTCACCCGCAACGTGCAACAGGTCAGCGAGGTTGGTGTGCAGCGCCGCGAGGCGATGCTGGTCACCGCGTTCCGCACCCAGCCGCAAGGCTTCGCGCGCGGCGTCAAGCGCCTCATCTCGCCGGCCGCGGTCGGCGAGCACGCGGGCCAGGTTGTTCAGTCCCGCGACTGCGACACCCGAGTCCGGCAACGTCAGCGCCGACGCGATACTGCGCCGAAGCAAGTCCTCCGCGGCCCCGAGGTCGCCAACGGCCGCTGACAGCATGCCGAGGACGTCGAGCGCCTGCGCGGCCGCCATCGCATCGGCCGCGGCATCAGCAGTCTGCAATGCGCGATCGGCCAGCTCGCGGGCCGCCAATACGTCACCACGCCGGTAGGCAATTAGCGCCCGGTCAGATCCGATCCGCGCCATCAACGCCGCGGGCGCGGCTGCACCGTCAAGAAGCTCAAGTGCCGCGCGCAGGTGGTCGTCGGCAGCGCCCCAATCGCCCAGCCGATGATGCACCTCCGCAAGTTTGTGTTCGACTCCGGCTACCAGCTCCGCCTCAACCGCGAGACCGGCTGCGGTCTCATAAGCGCCGAGCGCCTCCGAATACCGCCCGAGCGCCACGAGAACCTCGCCCGTACTCGACCACACATCGAACGCCGAGTAACCCAGTGCCAGTGCGCGGGACAGATCCGAGTAAGCCTGGTCGTGGGCATACAAGGCGCGCGATCGTGCAGCCGCCCGCCACCACCACGGAGCCGCCTCGGCATCACGGCCCGCTTGCTCAAGGTGATGCGCGACGACGGCCGGAGTGACCGCGGCCGACGCAGCGTTGACCGATGAGTCGGCGAGGGGTACGCGGTCGTGCAGCCGGGCCAGCGCATCGGCAGCGCGACCGTGCAACAGGCGGCGCCGCGCGAACGTCGTTCGCTCCGACACCACCTGTCTGAGCGCCTCGAACGGAAAGTCGTACGCCGGCACCTCGCCGTCCAAGGTCGAACGACTCTCCTCAAGGAGACGATGGCGCATGGCGTCGTCCAAGGCGTCTGCCGTTTCTGCATCGCTTCGACCGCTGACCGTGCGCAGCAGGTCGGCGTCGAATCGTCCATCGAGCACCGCCGCCGCCGAGACCACCTGGATCGTGGTCTCGTGTACCGCATCAAGACGCCGCACCAGCAGTTCGCGCACATTCGCAGGCGGCGATTCGACCGTGCCGGTCTGCGCGGCGCGCAGATATTCGACGACGAGAAGCGGCAGCCCGCGCGTCTCCGCCAGCAAACGGGTTGGATCGAGCTGGGCAGAAGGGGTGGCCGCGAGGAGTGCCTCGATCTCAGCAGGCCCGAAAGGCTTGACAGGAACGACGAGGGCAAGATCCGCCGCGACCGCCTCCGACACCGCGGCTCGCAATGCCGCAAGTCGACCGGCGCTTTCGGGCGCCCAGGTCAGCACGAGACGAACAGGCAGCTCAAGCAACCGGTTCACGATGTAACCCAAAACACCCAAGGTGGCGTCGTCAGCCCAATGCGCGTCGTCCAACACCACGAGCCCGGCCTCACCAGACGCAGAGTCGGCGGCGGCGACCAGGATGGTGGCGACAGCGCCGTACATCCGGGTGAGCCCGATCGAGCTCGCGAGAGCTTCGGCCGGCGGTACCGCCGTAAGCGAGAAGCCAGGAACGAGTCTCGAAGCCTCCAACGCCACATGGGCGGGAACAACGGTCGTGATCTCGGGCTGCCGGCTCAGAATCTGTGCGAGCAGATCGGTCAGCACTGCGAACGGCAGACTCGTCTCGCCTTGGTGCGCACGCACCATGAACACCGGCGCGTGCCAGATCGCCGCCCTGGCCGCCAACTGCCCCACCAACCGCGTCTTCCCTGACCCCATCTCGCCGGTCAAGGCCACCAGTCGACGACCGGGCGGGACGCCGAGGAGTGCCGCCTCGAGCAGCGCGAGTTCCGCCTCGCGGCCAACGAAGTCGTCTGCAGGGGCACGGTGCGGCACCGTCGTGATCGGCGCGACAACCCTCGTCGCGGGCCGGGCCGACGCTGCGACCCGCCCGGCCCGCACGTCGTCGTACAACGAGGTGGTCTCCCGCAACGGTGCCACGCCGAGTTCGTCGGCGAGCACACGTACACACACCCGGTATTGCCGCAACGCCGCAGCTCGCTGACCTGTCATCGCAAGCAGTCGGATGGTGGCTTGCTGCGCCGGTTCGTGAAGAACGTCCAAACCAACCCACCGATGGGCGAGTTCGAGGGCACGGTCGAGATCCCCGGTGGCAAGTCGGGCCGAGACCAGTTCTTCCAGCGCTGTGCTGAGCGCGTGGCGAAGGTCTTCGGCAGTCGAGCTCTGCCAGTCATCGAAGTCCGGACTGTCGCGCACCGCAAAGCCGGTCAGGAAATCGCCGCGGTATAGCTCACAGGCCATTTCCAATGAGTCAACGTCTCCAGCTCCGATCAGCCGCCGAAACTCGGCGGCGTCGACCTGCACCTGATCAGGGTCGAGCCCGACGGTCGTGCGATTCACCACGAGCGCCGGCCCGACACCGGCCGCAGTCACCGAGACCGTGCGACGCAACGCGCCACGAGCCCGATCACCGTCGGAATCGGGCCACAGCATCGTCGCCAGCCGTTCCCGGCTGAGCGGCTGGTCGGCCATGGAGACCAGCGAAAGAAGCGCAATGGCCTTGCGTGTATCGAAGTGCACGGGATGCCTGTCGCGCTCGATACGGGGTGGTCCGAGCAGGCCCAACCTCAGCACCGGCACCCCCCAAGGTCTCGACAGCAGCGGCCCGAATCGGGCACCGCTGTCACGGCACCGTCGGCTTGTGGCAAGACCGTAACGCTTTCGGAACGGTGCGCGGTGAGACTGCTTCTCAACAGGGCCGCAAATCTCGGGGACGACGGCCCGGACGAACCGGAGGAGATGGCAGATGTCTCGGCAGATCTCGTGTCCTCAGCTCGGGCCCGGAGCCGTACGCTGGTCGCCTTCGACGATCGGGTCGTGATGGCCAAGTCCCTGCTGTCGCAGCACACTGCTTCCGAACGCGGTCAGCTCAGCGCCGCCGGCGATTCCGCCACGCCGCTTACACCGTCCGCGGCGAGCCCACCACTCTCGTCCGGAGCGAACCGGCGGTCGCGACTCCCGCTACGACGGCGACCGCGCACGGTGACCCTGCCGGAGATCTCCGCTCCGGTCCATGCCGGGCCGGCGTTCGAGATCGCACCGAACGACCCGATTCTCGGGTACTGCCAGAGCGCCGAAGGCCCGGTCGACATCACCGATCTCGAGCTCGACTCCCCCGGGCTTGCTGCGATGCGCGCCGCTGGCGTCGTCCTCGTCGTCCCCTTGGTCTCATCGGGTGAGCTGATCGGGCTGCTCCACCTTGGGCCGCGGCTGTCGGAGCGTGACTACTCCACCGACGATCGCCATTTACTCGATTCGCTCGCCGGCCACGCCGCACCCGCGATCCGGGTCGGGCAACTCGTTCTCGAGCAGCAGGCCGAAGCACGTCAGCGGGAGCGCATCGACCAAGAACTCAAGGTCGCCCAACTCATTCAGCAGCAGTTCCTGCCGAAGGAACTGCCCGACCTGCCAAGTTGGAGCGTCGCCGCCTTTTACCGTCCTGCCCGCCAAGTCGGCGGCGACTTCTACGACTTCATCGCGCTGCGAGACGGACGGGTCATGGTGGTCGTCGGCGACGTGACCGACAAGGGCGTGCCGGCGGCGCTCGTGATGGCGAGTACGCACGCGTTGCTGCGATCGACCGCACCTGAGCTGACGTCTCCCGGTGCCGTGCTTGCGCACGTGAACGACTTGCTGTGCCACGACATCCCTGCCCACATGTTCGTGACCTGCCTCGCGCTTCTTCTCGACCCACGCAGCGGGAGAATCGAATTCGCGAATGCCGGTCACGACTTGCCGTTCTTGCGTAGCGCGGACGGCGTCGTCGAGCTCAAGGCCCGCGGCATGCCGCTCGGTCTCATGCCGGGTTCAGAGTATGAGCAGAAGACCGCCGAACTCGGGCCGGGTGATTGCTTGCTCCTCCACAGCGACGGTCTCGCCGAGGCACACAGTCCAACCCGCGAGATGTTCGGATTCCCGCGCATCGGCGAGGTGGTCGGGCGCGGCGCATCCGGCGAAGCGCTGATCGACTTGTGCCTCTCTGAGCTCGACCGCTTCACCGGCCCCGATCACGAGCAAGAGGACGACATCACGTTGGTGAGCCTGCAACGCTCAGGGGGCCCGCATCACGGCGATCACGGGGGTCGACCATGACCGCGCCTCAAGCTGACGGGACAGCGGAGGTGCTGGCGACCTTCGCGGTCGCGAGCGAGCCCGGGAACGAACGCATCGCGCTACGCGCCGTGGCAACGGCGGCGGCCGACTGTGGGCTTAGCGCCGACCAACTCGAGCGACTGAAGACAGCCGTTGCCGAAGCCACGATGAACGCGATCGAGCACGGCAACGACAACCGCCCCGAGGTGCCCGTCGAGATCGCAGTGCTCCGCACCGTCGACGCGGTGGCCGTGACGATCACCGACCGTGGTGGTGATCGTGCGGAGCATGGCAACAAGGAGATTCCTGACCTCGAGTTGAAATTGCGCGGCGAACAGCGACCACGCGGGTGGGGGCTGTTCCTTGTCCAGAGCATGGTCGACGACATGGAGGTGTCGACCCATGACGGTCTGCACACCGTTCGACTGACGATGCGAACAGATGGCCCGGTTGGCCCCGAAGGAGATCACGATGCAGAGCAGTTGTGAGGTCACGGTACGGCGCGTACCGGATGCCGTCGTACTGGAGATGCGGGGTGACATCGACTCCAGTGCGGCCAAGCCCTTGCAAACGGCGTATGCGGAGACCCTCGGCGCGCAGATGGCGCACCGCGTGGTCCTCGATTTCACCGCGGTCGATTACATCAACTCCACGGGCATTGCCGTCATCGTCGGCATCCTCGCGCAGGCACGAGCAGAACGGCGGGTCGTTGCGGCAAGCGGGCTTTCCGACCACTACCGACAGATTTTCGAGATCACCCGGTTATCCGACTTCATCCAGATGTACGCGGACGTCGACGACGCCATCGCGACACCGACGGCCTGACAGCCGCACTCGAGAGGGAGAACCATGGACGCACCAACGGTGAGCATGGACGTACGTCGCGTCGCGAGTGGGACTGCGGTCGTTGACATCGTCGGTGAGGTGACCGGTTCCTGCGAGAGCGTCTTGATGTCGGCCTACGACGAAGTCAGCAGCGGCGACACCCATCGGGTCGTGCTCAACTTCAGTGGACTGGAATACATGAACAGTGGCGGCATCGGAATGCTCGTCACTCTTCTCGTGCGAACGAACCGACAACATCAGCAGCTCGCCGCGTTCGGCCTGTCCCAGCACTACCGACAGATCTTCGAGCTCACGCGCCTCGACGAGGCGATCTCGATCTTCGATGACGAAGCGTCGGCACTGGCCGGCGCCACCGCAAGGTGAGGAGGACCACATGACAACGCAACGGCCTGATCTACCGACCGACGACGCAGGCAGTGCGCCAGTTGCGCCCCTTCTCCCTGCGGTCAGTCCACGGCGCGACGCCGATAACTGGGCGGCGAATGTGCAACGGCTCACTGTCGAAAAGCGTGACGGCGTTCGCGGCACGAACGTTTCTGGCCGACGGCTGACCGGACCGATCCAGGGCTTTGGGAAGATGTGGCAAAAGACCTACGTCACACCACTCGGTGCGAACGTCACACCGGAGCACGCGATCAGCGAGTGGCGCGCCCACTTCGCCGACTTCTGGCCGAAAGGGAATCGTTTCGCCGGCGGCCTCGCTGGCCTGAACCCGGGCGACGTCGCGCTCATTGACATGTCCCTTGCGCCCGGTGCGCCGCGACTCTCGACGGGCGTCATGGTGTTGTACGCCGACGAGCAGTCGTTCACCTTCATGACGCCTCAGGGCCACATGTTTGCTGGCTGGATTACTTTCAGCGCGGAGCGCACCACGGCCGGTATCACCGAACTGCAGGCTCAAGTGTTGCTGAGGGCGAACGATCCCATCTATGAACTCGCGTTGATATTCGGCGGCCACCGAAAGGAGAACGCGTTCTGGGCGCATACCCTCACCGCCGTCGCGCGCTACCTCGGCGTGGCAGATCCAGTCGTCGTCAAGACCATCGTCTGCGTCGACAAGAAGCGGCAATGGCGGCATTGGACGAACGTGTGGCACAACGCCGCGATCCGCAGCGTGTTTCAGTCGATGGCGCGCACCGTCACCGCGCCGGTGCGGCGACTGCGTGCTCGACCGCGTGGCTGACGTTCCGGACGCGATCGTTGTCGGCTCCGGACCCAACGGCCTCGCCGCCGCAGTCACCCTAGCCCGGGCTGGGCTGCGCGTGCACGTCTACGAAGGCGCTAAAACTCCGGGGGGCGGCGCGCGTACTGAAGAGTTGACGCTGCCGGGCTTTCGGCACGATGTCTGCTCAGCAGTGCATCCACTTGCTCTCGCCTCACCGTTCTTTCGTCGGTTCGACCTCGCCTCCCGTGGGGTTCGATTGCTCGAACCGGACGTGCAGTTCGCCCATCCGCTCGACCACGGCCGGGCCGGCTTTGTGGTGCGGTCACTTGATGCCACCGCCGATGCTCTCGGGGCAGATGCGCAGGCCTACCGGCGTTGGTGTTCCGGTGCAGTACGCCACGCCGACGCGGTCATCGACATCACCCTCTCGACACTGCGCCGGCCACCACGTCATCCGCTGAAGGTTGCCGGGTTCGGCCTCTCGGCACTCTCGTCAGCGCGGCGCATGGCGGGACACTTCTCGACCGACGAGGGCCGTGGCCTGCTGGCCGGCGTTGCGGCACATGCCATGCTGCCGTTGAACCGCCCTCCGACCGGTGCTGTTGCCCTTCTCCTCGGAGCACTCGGCCATGCCGTCGGCTGGCCGGTTGTCGAAGGTGGATCCGGCCAGCTCATCGCGGCAATGGTGTGCGCGCTCGAAGATGCCGGCGGTTCGGTGATACCCGACACATTCGTGCGGTCGCTTGCCGAACTGCCGCCGGCTCGCGCCGTGCTCCTCGATGTCGCCCCTCGCGCACTGCTGCAGCTCGGTGGAGATCGGTTGTCATCGGGCTATCGACGCGCACTCACGAAATACCGCTACGGCCCCGGGGTGTGCAAGGTCGATTTCGCACTGTCGAGTGTGGTGCCCTGGACCGCGGAACCTTGCCGCCGAGCCGCCACCGTGCATCTCGGTGGCACCTTTGAGGAGATCGCTGCAAGCGAGGACGATGTCGCAGCAGGACGTCATCCGCAACGGCCGTACGTGCTCGCTGCCCAACCCGGTGTCATCGACGCGAGTCGCGCGCCGAAGGGCCAGCACACGTTGTGGACCTACTGCCACGTGCCCGCAGGCTCAACCGTCGACATGAGCGAGCACATCACGGCTCAGGTCGAGCGGTTCGCGCCTGGATTTCGCGACCTCGTGCTGGCGAAGTCGGTGCACACGGCCGCCGACGAGGAGAAGGAGAACCCCAACTACGTTGGGGGTGATATCGCGGCGGGCGCCCAGACGCTGTGGCAAACGTTTGCTCGTCCCGCGCCGCGCTGGAACCCTTACCGCACCGGCATTTCTGGTGTCTATCTATGTTCTGCATCGACGCCGCCTGGCCCAGGTGTGCACGGTCGCTGTGGCGAACTCGCGGCCGAAACGGCGTTGCGTGACGTCTTTAACCTCCACCCCGCACAATGACGAACGAGGAGAAGGTCACATGAAGGACCGTGCAGCACGAGCAGGAGCGACAAGCGTGGCGCTCACCGGATGGCGAGCCGCGGTAGATCGGGTCTACCGCTACCTCATGGGGCTTTACGTCGTGGCGCTGGTGCTGTTGATCTTCCTGGCGGGCAAGGGTATCTTCGGTGACCATTCAGCCAAGATCGCCGACGCGAAAAGCCTTGACCCGCACCGTGGGCTCGGTTCCGTTCTCGGTCTGGTGGCCGTCCTCCTGTTCCTCCTCGCGCTGGCCGCACGGGTCAACCGCGCGACCGTCATCCGCACGTTCGTGCTTGCGGTGCTGGCTCTGGTGGCGCAGCCGGCGCTGGCCGGTGGTGGCGAACACCACGCGTGGGTGGGTGGCTTGCACGTGGTCGACGGCATCGTCATTTTCGTGTTGGCGGTTTGGCTGGCAGCAACGGCGCACCGCCGCAATCGGGTGAGCTAGTCGGGTCGTCCAGGGCTTGAGGTGCCGAGACCGGTCATTGCGCCGCCAGTACCTCGGTGCAGCGCGGGCACACATTCTCGGCTTCGGTGTCGAAGTTGCCGAGAAGCCGGATCTCGATCGGTCCGGCGCCGCACAGCGCGGCAGGCCCGGCGAGCGTCTTCTTGACTGCATGGCGTACTTGAGGCGGGGGGAGAGGCGTGGCTTGCCTGTCGGCCACGGCGCCCTGTTCGTACCCCATGAATTGGTTATGCCTGAGCGCACACCGGCCAAACCTGCACGAGCCACCTTTAACGCGCAATACCGGTGAATCTACCGTCAACGGGAGGTGCGCTGATTGATCCAGATCGATGCGTGAGCTGGCTCGACGGCGCGCCCAGTAGCGTCAAGAAGATCGCCCAGCACCGAGTCGAGGTCAACCGAGCCACGCCGTCGCGCCGCGAATGCCGCGACGGTGGCCTCGGCGTTGTAACTGGCGCGATTGAAGCGCCGGTCGACAATACGTTGCACGCGCCGCCGAATCGGGCTGAACAATGCGGCCGCCGCAAGTGTTGATGCCGCGACAGCGACCGGAGACGAGAACGACAGCACATCGGTCGTCAGTACGACGATGCCGACGTACACGCTGAGGAGCACGCCGGTGACCACGGCGTACGACAAGGTCCGGCTGATCAGGCGGTCAATGTCGTACAGCCGATACTTGAGAATCGCCACCCCGATGCTCAGCGGGAGCGCCAACAGACCGAGGGTGCCGACCGTGCCCACCACTCGAAGAGCAGCCGATGAACTCTGCGAAAACGGCACGCTGAGGAAGCCGCCGACGACGCACACCGATGCGCCCGCCATCAACCATTTGAGCTGGAGACGACGGTCTCCGGTCGAATTCCGGAAGGTACGAATCTGGCGAACCAGCGACGACACCCAGACCACCCCGAGAACGGGGAAAAAGATGTCCTGCACGACGCCCCACCAGGCCCACGCCCCCGACGGGTTGTCAACCTGGTACAGATCGCCGCCTGAGGTGACCTGGATCGTATGCGTCGCGATGGCATCGAGAGCAATCGCAAACGCGCCGAACATCCACAACCCGGCGAACCCCACAAAGCCCCAGGTCACGACGCGCCACCGTTGTGAGGGCAACCGCGAATCGGG
>Ga0209863_10000260_pt1 | contig 30927 bp, 29 predicted proteins | sample OrgsoiDNA2013046_FD_185796 | JGI IMG/M metagenome (GOLD analysis project Ga0209863, IMG submission 185796) | Permafrost soil microbial communities from the Arctic, to analyse light accelerated degradation of dissolved organic matter (DOM) -... | ecosystem: Environmental > Terrestrial > Soil >...
TACCATATACCATATACCATCTACCATAAACCCCTAAAACAATCCATACTGCCTGTACAAAATCACAAACCCTGTTACCAGCATATTCAATATCGCCAATGGAATCAGGGCCTTCCATCCCAGATTCATCAACTGATCATATCGGAAACGGGGGATCGTCCAGCGAACCCACATGAAAAAGAAAATGAAAGCGCTGATCTTCAAAAATAAACAGAACACTTCCAGACCTGCCAGCAGATTCTGTCCATGATGTAAACCAAAGTTCGCGTCATTCAAAAACGGTATATCGTATCCGCCAAAGAATATGGTTGCCATCACTGCACTACTGATAAACATGTTCACATATTCTGCAAACAAATAGAAACCGAGTTTCATGGATGAATATTCCTGGTGATACCCCATGTTCAGTTCACTTTCTGCTTCTGACAAATCAAATGGTGTGCGGTTACATTCGGCAAAAGCACAAACCAGGAAGATGATAAATCCGACCGGCTGATAAAATACATAATACTTATGGTCAAGCTGCTGCTCAACAATCGTGTGCAGACTCAGTGAGCCGGTCATCATGAGAACGGCTATCAGGGTCAGGCCCATGGCCAGTTCATAGGAAATGATCTGCGATGCACCGCGGATGGCAGCCAGCAGTGAAAATTTATTATTCGAAGCCCACCCTCCGATCATCACGCCATATACACCCATGCTGACCACGCCGAAAATATATAGGATACCAATATTAATATCAGCTACCTGGAGATGAATCGTATGCCCCCTGATCGTGAGGTTCCCACCCCATGGAACCACGGCGCTGGTCATCATGGCCGTGAGCATGGCTATACCCGGACCGAGTATAAATAAAAATTTATTGGACAGATTGGGAACGATCTCTTCTTTCATAAACAATTTCAACCCATCCGCCAGCGGTTGGAAAATTCCAATGGGGCCCGCGCGGTTGGGTCCGCGCCTGTCCTGAATCACCGCCGCCACTTTTCTTTCAGCCCAGGTCTCATACATGGCGACGATCAGTGAAACACCGATGATGATCGAAATCAGGATCGCTTTTTCGATAATCAGAAACCAGTCAACTGTTAAAAAAAGATGCATGAGACTAATAGAATTTCTTAAATGAAATATAATGTCTTAGATGATTCGTAAATGAAATAACAAACAATGCCGCAATACCTCCTGTGATCACATCATTCAGTTTTCCGGGTTTCAGAAAAAACAAGGCTAAAACCAAAGCCGCCAATACCATGTCAATCCAAAAAAGTTTTTTATGAAAACTCATGATCCCGCTTTTGGATTGAAATGGATATGATCCGTTTTAAAATCTGTTGAATGCGCGGGACCTTCGATCAATGACAAATCAATTTCGGGCCGGTTCACCTCACTCACACTATGGATATCCATTAATAGTTTCGGTTTCCGCCCATCCATTACTTCGGGCATCACTTCCTGCGTTTCCACGGTTCCGACATAATGCCCAGCGGAAATAACCGAATGACGGCTGATCAGGGTCGGTCCTTCAATGACCCAGTCACCCGTTTTCTTTTTTTCAAAACGGCATTCGTTGCAAATAAAATCGTGCACTTCTCCCCAGGGATCTTTTCTTGCTGTTACGCGATACACTTCTTCTCCCCGGTTCCATATGGTTACTTTGCCGGAACACCTGGAACAGTCGCGGTGTGCGTCCTGCGGTTTTAAAAACCAGACACGATTTTTAAACCGGAACGTTTTATCGGTGAGTGCGCCCACCGGACAAACATCGATCACATTTCCGATGAAATCACTTTCGAGTGCTTTGTGAATATACGTGGCAATTTCAGAATGGTCGCCCCGGTCCAGGATCCCATGTTCACGTTTGCTGGTGAGTTGGTCAGCAACAAATACACAACGGAAGCAGAGTATGCAACGCGTCATGTGTAATTGAATATATGGACCGATATCGTGTTTCTCAAAGGTTCTTCTTTTGAATTCATAACGCGTGGATTCAGCACCATGCTGATAACTCAGGTCCTGCAATGAACATTCGCCGGCCTGGTCACAGATCGGGCAATCCAGCGGATGATTGATCAGCAGGAATTCAACCACTCCTTTGCGGGCGTCCAGTACTTTTTCGCTGGTAATATTTTTTACGATCATGCCATCCATGACGTTCGTTCGGCAACTCGCAATGAGTTTAGGCATGGGCCTTGGATCCGCGGTGGATCCGGCAGCCACTTCCACCAGGCAGGTCCGGCATTTACCACCGCTTCCTTTCAGGGTCGAGTAATAGCACATCGCCGGCGGAGCCACGTCGCCGCCGATTTGACGGGCGGCATTGAGTATGCTCGTGCCAGGCTCCACTTCGATACTGATGTTATCGATGGTGACTTTAAACATTTTCTTTTCTTCCGCCATACATTTTTAGCTTAACGCGAAACGCTTAACGTATATGTATTTATAAACTTCGACTAACGATATTCCATCTACCATTTACCATCAACTATCAACCCTTACTACTAGCCGCCACCACAGGTTCCAATGGATCTGCATAATGGGCGAGCCCAAAATTTCTGGTCTGACTTTCCTGCGGATTCTTCACATGCCATTCGAATTCATCCCGGAAATGACGGATCGCTGCGGCCACGGGCCATGCAGCGGCATCACCGAGCGGGCAAATTGTATTGCCTTCAATTTTCCGCTGGATATCCCAAAGTAAATCGATATCACTTATTTTTCCCTTTCCGTATTCAATATTCGTGAGGATTTTTTCCATCCATCCGGTTCCTTCGCGACAGGGAGAACATTGTCCGCAGCTTTCATGCCGGTAAAATCTGGCCAGTGTCAATGTATTTTTCACGACACACTGATCTTCATCCAAAACAATAAAACCGCCGGATCCCAGCATGGAACCTTTGGCAAATCCTCCATCGGAAAGACTCTCATAATTCATCAGTCTTTTTTCACCCTTTACTGTTTTGAGTAAAAGGTTTGCCGGAAGAATCGGAACGGATGAACCGCCCGGGATACAGGCTTTTAATTTTTTCCCTTTGGCGATGCCCCCGCAATATTCATCGGAGTAAATGAAATCTTCCACCGAAATCGTCATATCAATTTCATAAACACCCGGTTTATTGATATTTCCGCAGGCAGAAATCAGTTTGGTGCCGGTGGATTTTCCAATGCCGATCTTCGCATATTCCACTCCGCCCATCCCGATGATGGGTACAACAGCCGCCAGGGTTTCTACATTATTGACCACCGTCGGACGGTCCCAGGCTCCTTTCACCGCAGGGAAAGGTGGTTTGATGCGCGGATTTCCGCGTTTGCCCTCCAGGCTTTCCAGCAGGGCCGTTTCTTCACCACAGATATACGCACCGGCACCTCGGTGTACATATATCTCCAGATCAAAACCGCATCCCAGGATATTTTTTCCCAGGAATCCGTTGGCTTTGGCTTCGCTGATAGCGGTTTCCAGTATATCAATGATCCAGGCGTATTCGCCGCGTATATAGATGTACGTTACATGACTGCCCAGCGCATAAGAAGAAACAATCAACCCTTCTATGAGCAGGTGGGGTAGGAACTCCATCAGATAGCGGTCCTTGAATGTTCCCGGTTCACTTTCATCTGCATTACAAACCAGGTGACGCGGAACTCCTTCCGGCTTGGCAATAAAACTCCATTTCATACCGGCGGGAAATCCGGCACCGCCGCGACCCCGGAGTCCGCTTTTTTTTACTTCATCCGTTACCATGTCCGGGGACATTTCTTTCAACGCTTTCTCCACGCTTTTATAACCACCTTCCCGGCGATATACTTCAAACGTGCGGATCCCTTCGACGCCAATTTTTTCCAATAATAATTTTCCTGCCATGCTGAAATGAAAATTAAAACTTCAATCTTAAAAATTACATATAGCCATTCCTGGATTTTCTGGGAAACGCCAGCATCCTGAGGGTCGCCGCAATTAGTAACAGAACAGAAATATTGAGCATTCTCAATTTACTTTGCTCATCTTTAGCCGTTAAGTTGGCCATCAGACAAAGAATAATTCCTATAACAAGAAATACTTTGGTAATGATGTTCATATTCAGTTTCATAATATTAATTATTCACAGAAGCGTGATTTCTGCATTCTTTGATAATGGTATCTATTTTTTCTTTTGTCAGGTGTTCACGATAAAATTTTCCAAGCTGCATCATGGGTGCATAACCGCAGGCGCCCAGGCATTCAACCGTTTTCAAAGTGAACATCCCGTCGTGCGTTGTTTCTCCCACCTGAATATTCAGGGTTGTTTTGATATATTGAATGATATCGTCGCTGCCATTGATCATGCAGGGCCCCGTCTGACAAACTTCAAACACATATTTCCCCACCGGTTTCAGGTTGTACATGGAGTAGAAAGTGGCCACTTCATATACTTCCACCGGCAGGATGTCCAGTAGTGAAGCTACGTAGTCCATCGCTTCCGTACTAAGCCAGCCGCCAAAATGATCCTGTGCCAGGTGCAGGATCGGCAGGATGGCCGATTTTTGTTTGCCTTCCGGATACCTCGAGATCAGTTCTTTGACTTTCGCGAGTTTTTCCGGCGGAAAGAAAATAGAGCTTAACGGTTTATCCACGTTTTAAATTTGAGAATTCGGGAATTCGAGAATTCGGGAATTCAAATGTAGAAATGTATAATTGATTCATTGCCCATTGCTTCTTCGCTAAATAATTCATCTTGTAAAATTCAATTCTCAAATTCCCGAATTCTCGAATTCCCGAATTACCTACGCGTCCATCTCCCCCGCTATTAAATTCAGGCTGCTCATCGTAAGTACTGCATCACTTAACATCGATCCCTGCGTTAGTTCTGAATATGCCTGATAATATATAAAACAAGGACGTCGGAAATGTAACCTGTAAGGCGCCCGGCCACCATCGCTGATCAGGTAAAATCCAAGTTCACCATTTCCCCCTTCCACACTGTGATACACTTCTCCGGGCGGAATTTCAGTTTCTCCCATCACGATTTTGAAATGCCAGATCAGGGCTTCCATCTTTGTGTATACGTCAGACTTTTCCGGAAGGAAATATTCAGGTACGTCAGCATGGTATACTTCTGCATCAGCCCCTTTGAATTCCTGTACTTTCCTGTAAGCCTGTTCAATAATTTTTAAAGATTCCCACATTTCCTGGTTCCTGACCAGGAATCGGTCGTAGGTATCGCCGGTTTTTCCAACCGGGATCACAAAATCAAAATCCTCATAACTGGAATAGGGTGTATGTACACGCACATCATAATCTACACCGGCAGCCCGGAGGTTGGGTCCGGTAAAACCATAATTCAAAGCCCTTTCCGCACTGATGCCACCGGTACCGATGGTACGGTCCATAAATATGCGGTTTCGTGTAAAGAGATTTTCAAACTCTCTTAATACAGCCGGATATTCTTTCAGGAATTTTTCAAGTTTTGCAAATACAGTGGAGTTAAAATTTCTTTCAAAACCGCCGATGCGGCCCATATTGGTTGTGAGCCGGGATCCGCAGATCTCTTCATAGATTTCATAAATCAGTTCGCGGTATTGCATCACATAGAGGAAACCGGTAAAAGCGCCTGAATCAACCCCGACGACTGAATTACAAATCAGGTGATCGGAGATGCGCGCCAGTTCCATAATGATGACCCGCATATAGTCCACCCGCTTCGGTGTTTTAATATGGAGCAGTTTTTCGCATACCAGGTGCCAGCCCATATTATTAATGGGTGAAGAACAATAATTCAGCCGGTCGGTGAGCGGCGTGATCTGGTAAAGGGGTCTTCTCTCTGCGATCTTTTCAAAGGCACGGTGGATATAACCAACCGTTTGTTCTGCGGAAACAATTCTTTCCCCGTCCAGCTCCAGGATATTCTGGAACACACCATGTGTCGCCGGGTGCGTAGGACCCAGGTTTAACGTGGTAGTCGTTTTTTCTATACTGCCCTCGGGGAGTTTGATATGATGTTCGGTCATTGTGTTAATGTGCCAATGTGCCGATGTGCCAATGTGCCAATGAAAACACATAACAGGTCGGCTAATTTCATTTTAATATTATTATTCAATTTATTCAATTCATTCAATTGCGCACATCGGCACAATCGCACATTGGCGCGTTAGCGCCCGAACATCGCATCATCCTTGTCAATGCGCGTCTGATCTTCCAGGGGATATTCTTTACGCATCGGAAAATAATTCATTTCATCCACATTGAGAATTCGTTTGAGGTTGGGATGTCCGACAAAAATGATCCCATAAAAATCATAGGTTTCCCTTTCCATCCAATTTGCCGAAGAATATAATTTCGTCGCGGTGAATACATCCGGTTTTTCAATATCTGTAAACACTTTATAACGGATCCGGATATTATCAATGAGATTGTGCAGGTGGTAAACGACAGCCAGTTCCCGGCCCTTTTGATGGGGATAATGGACTGCCGTCAGGTCGGTCAGAAACTGAAAACGCAGTTCCGGATCATCATATAAAAACTGAAGCAGCTTCAGGTTCAAATCCTTCGGCGACTCAAAACTGAGCATGCCATAGGGTTCTTCGAAGTTGGAGACCTGTTCCCCGAAGTGTTCAGTCAGCCGTTGTTTTACAATGTCGTTGCTTACCATAATTCGGGAATTCGGGTATTCGGGAATTCGTGAATAAAAATGGAATAATGAGGTTCAATGCGTTTTTGTCCTGACAATACCATGTTGAAATTATAATTATCAAATTCAATTTGCACATCTGCACATTTGCACATTTGCACATTATCAAGTGATCTCCGATCACTTGATCCCGTAACTCTGCATCAGCTCCTTGTACTGTTCTCCATTTCTGCGCCGGAAGGATTCTTCCCCCACCAGGTCCTGGATCCGCATGAAACCATCCAGGATCCCTTCGGGACGCGGCGGGCAGCCAGGCACATATACATCCACGGGAATGATCTGATCAATTCCCTGTAATACCGAATAGGAGTCAAAGATTCCTCCGGATGAAGCGCAGGCACCTACCGCCATGACCCAGCGGGGTTCTGCCATCTGAAGGTAGACCTGTTTCAAAATAGGCCCCATTTTCTTGGCGATCGTGCCCATCACCATCAGCAGATCGCATTGCCGGGGAGAGAATCCAAGGCGTTCGGCGCCGAAACGGGCCAGGTCATAATGAGAAGCCATCGTAGCCATGAATTCTATTCCACAACAGGAAGTCGCAAAGGGCAGCGGCCACATTGAATTCTTTCTGGCCAGGCCGACTGCATCGCTTAGTTTGGATGCAAAAAAACCATCTCCTGTATGCCCCGGGGGCATATCCACCATACTGATGCTGTTTTTTGTATCAGCAGGCACCGTATTCACATTAAATCTTACTGGTCTGGACATATTATAAACTGTTTAACATTCGCTGGCTGGCGAATGGATCTATGCTGAAACGTCGTTGGTAGCGCCGGGTCATAAAAAAATCAGTCTTCCCATTGCAAAGCGCCCTTCTTTATAATATATATAAATCCGATCAGGAAAAAAGCCACAAACAATAAAACGGCCCCAAATCCTCCCCAGCCGAGCTCCCGGAAATTGACGGCATAAGGATAGAAGAAAATCACTTCCACATCAAAAAGAACGAACAATATGGCAATCAGAAAATACTTGATCGCCATCGGCTGACGGGCATTTCCGACCGATTCGATCCCGCTTTCAAAATTCTTTAGTTTTTCCTCCGTACTCCGCTTGGGTCCCAGCAAATGGGTCACCCCCAGCACCAGAAAAACAAAGGCGCCGGCGAAGAGTAATTGTATGGCGATCGGCAGATAGTCACTTGCACTATTCGTATCAGAAATCAGGTTCGGTACCTGCAGGAAAATGGCCGTCATATGTTTGATTCCATTACACATCAAAAGTAATACAGCAGGGTCAGATTTCATGGGAATGTTTTGATCCCCATCATATAACAAAAAAGTCCCCGACAAAGATGTCAGGGACTCTCCATATTAAATAAATATAATTTTTCAGGCGTGCCCGTTAACTCTTCGGTTTCGTTCCCGCTTTAGATGGTTTATTCAGCATATCTATTACATTTCTGGCCGGTTCATTGGTCGGATCCACTTCAAGCACCTGCTTCATATAATATATGGCTTTCTGTTTGTCTTTTTTTACATCGTTATAATAACTGGCCAGGTAAAAATAAGCCCCTACAATTGAATTCTTATATTTCACAGAATCCGGACTGGACCTGGCAAACTGGGCCAGTTTTTCATACGGCCCCACGGCGAGTCCCTGCGACATCAGGCTGTCATCTTCCGCCTGCCTGCTTCTCGCGCACCAGAGATACCCGAAAATTTCAGTCGGATACCTGGACTCATATACCCCGCAGAAGATACTGTCGGCGGTTTTATAATTTCCCGCCGAATAATTCGCCTGACCATAATTATATAAATCGGTATTCGTCGGAGTTTTTATAGATGTATACACGGCTCCGGAAATCAGGGCAGCACCCTGTTTATTATGTAACAGTTTGGCAAGATCCAAACCCTCCGATGCAAATTTCCGCTTGTCGGCTTCCATGCTGTCCGCCGCAATGGCTTTTATATAATATTGAAATGCCATACTCCGGGTGGCAGAATCCTGAAGTCTTCCATAGATCCTGGCATATTCTTCATAATCCGTAGCCAGGTATATTGTGGAATCAGCCTTTGCAAAGAAACTGGCCATGGCTTCCCGTGCCGCTGTATAGTCACCCAGTGAATCCGATGCGAACGCCACTAATTTATACATGCGGGGATTTACATTCGCACCATATTGACCGATCAGTTCCTGGGCCCGGGTACGTGATTCTGCCACTTTGCCCGAAACATACATCATCCCTGCTTTCATGTATTCGAGGTCAGGACCCTGATCTGAATTCGCTGCATATTTATCCAGATAACCAGATGCTTTATTTACATCCCGCAGGTACCAGTACAGGAAAAGTTGTTCATATGCCGGCGCATACGCCGGATCCAAAGTCACCGCGGATTCAAACGCAGGAAGGAAAAACTCCCGGTTGTTCTGTGTCAGGTAAATGATACCAATTTTCATTTGCGCCTCTGCGAGTTTTGGATTCAGGTCCAGTGCTTTCTGATAGCTTGTTACGGCATTTCCCCCATCGAATAATCTGCGGTATGCATCCCCCATGATCACATAGGTTTGGGGATCATTAAATCTTTTTATCTGCGTGGCAATCGTTAATTTCTGGATCGCATAATTCGGATCTCCCGCTTTCGCATCCACGTTCGCATAAGCCACCGCATTTAACACATTAATATCTTTTTCCTTCGTCAGACTGATCGCTGTTTCAAACCGTTGACGTGAATCGGTTTTGTTCCCATACAATAACTCAACGTGTCCCATTCCGGCCAGCAGCAAGGGTGCGTTTCCATTCGCCGCAAGCATCTTTGAATAAAGCGCTCTTGCACCCGCTGTATCCCGGGTATCCCTTCGGTGAATCATGGTTTGCCCCAGCCAATAAACCGCTTCTATATTATTCGGATTGGCATTAAGGGTTTTTTCAAAAGCGGTCTGGGCACTCTGAAACCTTTCATAATACAGAAACTGTTTCCCCTGTTCTAATGTTTGGGCAAAGACTGCGCTGCAGATGCAGCTAAACGCCAGTAGCAGGCTGATGCTAAATTTTCTCATTCTGAATCTCTGTTTATGGTGTATAAATATATCCTAAAAACTGATTATTGTTGCATCTGTACATCCCGTACATCAAAATTCATGCGCCCCGGAACCAGGTAAGCCCTTTTGAAAATAAGCTGCCCTCTTTCATTGACCAAAAAATTTACAAAATTATTTCCGACCCCGCTATAATTCTCCTTTAGCATATAATACAATCCCCGTACCATGGGATACCGGTTATAACGAATATTATACTGAAATGGCCAAACATATGGTTTCTCCGGACAATGATCACACCGGATTGCGACCACTTTCACCTTTTGCAGAAAGGCCAGATCCATTGAATCTTCGGTGTCGCCGATCCAGCTGACGCCAATAAAACCGATGGCATTTCCATGTTCTTCTATATAGGAAATCACCTGGGGACTGGATCTGGCGGCTATTACATTTTTACCTAATGTATCCCCCCTCAATATTGAATCCAGCACATACCTGACCGTACTCGTGGCAGATACCCCGTCCATAACAACTTCCCGCTTCTTTTTATCTTTTCCCTCCAGCAGAGCGCGAACTTCTTCCATATCCATCACCGTATCCTGGGTATGATTATTCACAACAAGGGCTACTGCATCGTAGGCGAGGACGCCAGAAATGGCCGGCGTTTTTGCAGAATCCTTAAAATAATTTTCTTCTTTCATGGTCAATCCCCTTGTGATGATGATCATGCGGGTGCTATCGTTGTAAAAATCCTTTAAACAGGCTGCTTCCGGTTTATATTCCACCAGGATATGGACATTCGGAAAAGAGCTTTCAAATACTTTGAGCTGGGAATCGATAACAGGTTTAAAGGATTCATCCACACTGATATGGATGGTGCCCGACGTGGGCGTTTCCTGTGGAATATAAGGGCCGGAATGGCAGCTTGTAATGAGCTGAATGACAAAGGCAAATACAATAACCGGCAAGCATTTTTTCACCCCGAGCATTCCCCTTAATTATTAGTTAAAATAGTTTTTTTTATACCCTCTGTATATCCTGAAAAAGCCATATACAATACACAGGCCTCCAAATGAATACCGGTATACGTCATCTATGTTGAAAGTAACACCCAGTCTGGATGCCAGCAGAAAAAAAATTCCAAGGCAAATAATAATCGCGCCCATTCCATAGTCCATGATGGATCTCCGCATCCTGTATCCTTTGGCTCGATTGTCAAGATCCTTATCGTCGGGCATTTGCATTCGTTTAAAAGCGGTAGGCAATATACATAAAAAGCGCAAAGCCTAAGGCCTATTTTAAGCTTAAGGCCAAAGGCTCAAGGCCTAAAGCCAGTTCATGAAGCTCATCTCCCCGTCAACGGTCAACGATCATCGCCTGCCTGCCGGCAGGCAGGGTCAACGGTCAATGTTCATCTATTCTCCATTTACAAAATTCACTGGCAGACTAAAATAAACGGCTACCTGTCGATGATTCTGCATGCCTGGTTTCCAATCCGGCATTTTCGAAATCACCCGTTTTACTTCTGTATTATAAGAAACGTCGGCGGGGTGGGTTATCTCAATATCGCTGACCTTCCCATCGGCACCCACCACAAACCTGGCCACAACCCGGATCTGTTCGCCTGGTTCCAGGTTCGTATCGGGCATATGCAGGTTTTTTAATAAATATCTTTTTAACGCTTCGATTCCTCCCGGAAATTCGGGCATCACTTCCGACCATTTATATATTTCCGGTTTCCCGTCTGCTGAATCCATGGCCGCAGCCGATGATCCGGCAGTTGAATTCCCGGTGTTTTGTGGTTCTCCGGGATCCGCAGAACCGGGAGTGGTTGTTAATCCGATAACCGATTTATTGATTTCATCAACACTCGCCAGGGGTTTCAGCACCTGGAGGTCTGGCGTGATAACCGGCGTCCTGACTTCAACCATAGCGGGTGGTTTGGGCGTGGAAGGTCTGGCCGGGGGGAGAATAACCTTTTCTTTCAGGTGTGAATCGAAGGGTTCAATGATAATTTCAGGTATGTTAAATTGTCTGATCGTAAGCGGCATGGTTTGGAAATGCAGGTATAGAAATATACTGATAATGACCAGCATCATCGTAATGCCCAGGGAAAGATAAAGTCTCTGCGCATAAAATTTTCTAAGCGGGTAGGCCCCGTAGGATTTATTCCTGTTCTCAAAAAGAATATCCAGCGGATCGGCCCGGAGTATAAGATGGGGTTCCATAAAATCTGTTTTAAGATGAATGAATCAGCAAAAGATCCTGCGCAGTGTTTATGAGATGCGTCTAGTCGTAGTTTCCATAATAGTTGGCAGTTGACAGTTGGCAGTTGGCAGTTGGCAACCATTTTGCACATTGTTTATACTATTTTTGCACACATGAAAATTTTAATGGTTTGTCTGGGAAATATTTGCCGGAGTCCGCTGGCGGAAGGAATTCTGAAATCAAAAGCAAAAAAAATGGGCCTTGTCTGGGAAGTTGATAGTGCCGGCACCAACAATAATTATCATATTGGTGAGGCGCCCCATCCCCTTTCCCAAAAAGTAGCCAAATTGAATGCCATCGATATCAGCCGGCAGTGTGCCCGCGCGTTTGTGGCGGACGACTTTGACCGCTTCGATAAAATTTATGCCATGTCTTCTGATATCCTGACTCATATGAAGAATATCGCCCGGAATAAATACGACCCCGCAAAAACTGATTTGCTGTTGAATGAACTGTATCCCGGCAAGAATCTGGATGTGCCTGATCCCTGGTACGGGGAAGAACCCGGATATCATGAAGTGTATAATATGATTGATGAAGCCTGCGAAAAGATTATTGAAAAATACGGATACCTTAAAACCGCCTGATCATGAGCAAACCCGGATTACCACAGGGTACGCGGGATTTCGGACCGGAAACCGTTCGCAAACGCAATTTTATTTTTGATACTATCCGGTCTGAATTTGAAATTTATGGATATGAGCCGCTCGAAACGCCGGCCATGGAAAACCTGGACACCCTGCTCGGTAAATATGGCGAAGAAGGAGATAAACTCATTTTCAAGATACTCAATAACGGTCTTGATCATGATTCAAAAAAGGAATCTGCCAGAGCGGCATTTGAAAATATTCTGAAAGGGAAAAATGACAAAGCCATTACCGAACGCGGTTTGCGATATGATCTTACCATTCCCTTTGCCCGGTACGTCGCAACACACCAGCACGAAATCAACTTTCCGTTCAGGCGCTACCAGGTTCAACCGGTATGGCGGGCCGACCGGCCGCAAAAGGGCCGCTACCGCGAGTTCTATCAATGTGATGCCGATGTGGTCGGAAGTCATTCACTGGTGAATGAAGTAGAACTCATACAGATTTATCTGACCGTTTTTGAAAAGCTGGGTATGGATGTGGAAGTCCGCATCAACCACCGGAAAATCCTGGCGGGGCTTGCCGAATCCTGTGGAGGCGCTGGGTATACAAATTTGATTACGACGGCCATTGATAAGCTGGACAAAATCGGGATGGAGAAAGTGAAAGATGAGTTAACGGAAAAAAAACTGACACCGCTGCAAATGGAAATCATTGAAAAGTACCTGCATATTGAAGGGAACAATGAGGCAAAAATTCAGCAGCTGTCTGCACTTCTCCCAAATCAACTCACACAGTCGGGCATCCGTGATCTTCAATATATTTTAAAATTTTTTGGAAGTGAAAATCCAAAAGCTGATTTTAAATATTTGCCCGGATCAGAAAAAGTTATTTTAGATTTCTCACTCGCCCGGGGACTGAATTATTACACAGGGATCATTTTTGAAGTGCGCGCAAAAGGGGTGAATATCGGAAGTATTGGTGGGGGAGGAAGATATGATGACCTCACCGGTCTGTTTGGTGTTCCGGGCATTCCGGGTGTGGGCATCTCATTCGGTGTGGACAGAATATATGACGTGATGGAAGAACTGAAACTTTTTCCTGAAACAGTTCAGCGATCCACCCAGGTTTTGTTTTTTCATCTGGGGGAAGAAGCAGCTAAGAAAAGTTTTGAACTGATGCAATCCCTGCGCAAAGAGGGTATGCGCTGCGAATTATTTCACGAACAGGCAAAACTTGACAAGCAGTTTAAATACGCGGAGAAGAAAAATATTCCAACCGTTGTGATCATCGGAGCCGATGAATTGAAATCAGGAATGGCGAAGCTGAAAAATCTTGCAACAGGAATTCAGAGCGAGATTAAATTCGAGAATCTTAATCAAGGCTTAACGCTTAACGCTTAACGCCTAACGCTTAACGCCTAACGCTTAACGCCTAACGCTTAACGCCTAACATCATCCCTGCCTGCCTGCGGGCAGGCGTCATCCGTCATCCCTGCCTGCCGGCAGGCAGGGATCCACCATCCACCATCAACCATCAACCATCCACTATCAACCATCAACCCCCTGATACAGCACCGCCGCACCCTGTCCCACCCCTACACACATAGTAGCGAGTCCATACTTAGAACCGCGCCTCTTCATTTCATGTAAGAGCGTAGTGGAAATGCGGGCACCGCTGCAGCCAAGGGGATGACCCAATGCAATGGAACCACCATTCACATTAATTTTTTGAAGATCCAGGCCCAATTCATGTATACAGGCGATGGACTGCGATGCGAATGCTTCATTCAATTCTATCAGGTCCATATCATCCACCTTTAACCCGGCCCGGTACAACGTTTTTTGCGATGCCGGAACCGGGCCCAGCCCCATGATGGCCGGATCCACCCCGGCTACACCCATGGATACAACCATCGCAAGGGGTTGCAGGTTATAATTCTTAACAGCCTCTTCACTGGCCAGTAAAATGGCGGCTGCTCCGTCGTTGAGTCCGGCAGAATTTCCCGCCGTTACGGTTCCGTCTTTCAGGAATGCCGGTTTGAGTCGCGCCAGTTTTTCCATCGAGGTCTCCCGCGGGTGTTCATCCCGGGCGAACCAGGTAACCAACTGATCCTGCACGATTTCCACGGCAACCAGCTCTTCATTCCATTTTTCTGCGGTCAGGGCGGCAAAATATTTAGTCTGGGATTCCAGGGCAAATTCGTCCTGGGCCATCCGCGAAATCTTCCATCGCTGGGCCACGTTTTCGGCCGTTTCACCCATGGAATAGGGATAATACTGGTCATTGAGCCTTTTATTCGGAAACCGCCAGCCGATCGTTGTATCCACCATTTCCAGTTTCCGGCTATAGGCAGATGTTGGTTTGGCCATCACAAAGGGCGCACGCGACATGCTCTCCACTCCGCCGGCAATATATAAATCGCCCTCACCGCACATAATGGCCCGGGATGCATCCATGATGGCCTGCAGACCGGAAGCACACAGCCTGTTTACCGTGTTCCCGGCTACCGAAACCGGCAATCCCGCCAGCAAAGCCGCCATGCGGGCGACATTCCGGTTGTCTTCCCCGGCCTGGTTCGCATCTCCTGCAATCACATCTTCGATGGCTTCGGGATCGATATTTTCGTTCCGGGCAAGCAGCGCACGGATCACGTAGGCCAGCATATCATCGGGTCTTACGGCCGCCAGGGCGCCACCGTACTTACCGATCGGGGTTCGAACGGCGTCAATGACGTATACTTTTTTCATTCGATCATATAAGTCATCAAAGATAGGCTTAAGGCTTAAAGCTGAACGCTTAACGCAAAGCCAACTGAATTTACTGAAAACTTCCAGTTACCTATAATCGAATTAGTTCCCGGCGTTAGGCGTTAAGCGTTGAGCGTTGAGCCTAAAAAAAGTATCTTCGCCCCTTCATGAAAACAGTAAAAACAAATATCCGGTCGCTTTCGCGGACCGAGATTTCAGAATATTTTGAGGACCTGGGTGAACCCAAATTCAGGGCCGGACAGGTATACGAATGGCTCTGGCAAAAACATGCTTTTCAGTTTGAGGATATGACCAATCTGAGCAAAGAACTTCGCGCCAGGCTCGCCAAAGATTTTTCCTTCCCTTCCCTACGGATAGATACTACGCAACAAAGTGCGGATGGAACGATGAAAACCCGGTTCAAGACATTCGACAATCATTTCGTGGAAGGCGTCCTGATCCCGACAGATGAACGCAGAACCGCCTGCGTTTCCTCCCAGATCGGCTGTTCCCTGAGTTGTAAGTTCTGTGCTACCGGTTATATGGACAGGGAAAGAAATCTTGACTTCGATGAGATCTATGACCAGGTGGTCCTGATCAATCAGCAGGCTGAAAAGACTTTCGATAAAAAACTCAGCAATATCGTATTCATGGGTATGGGTGAACCCCTGCTGAACTATAAAAATGTACTCCGGTCGATCGACCGGATCATTTCTCCGGAAGGGCTGGGTATGAGTCCCCGCCGGATTACTGTTTCCACCGCCGGCGTTGCTAAAATGATACGTCAGCTCGGAGTTGATAAAGTGAAATTCAAACTGGCCCTCTCCCTGCATGCCGCCAACGATCAGAAACGGCACGAGATCATGCCGATCAACGACACGAATAATATCCGGTCCCTGATTGATGCCCTGAATTATTTTTATAAGGAAACAGGCAACGAAATCACTTTTGAATATATTCTGTTCCAGGATTTCAATGACAGCCTGAAAGATGCCGATGAACTGATCAAAATTTACCGCCAGGTTCCGGCCGACCTGGTAAATATCATTGAATACAACCCGATCACGAATGCGCTCTTTGCAAAGCCGGATGAATCCGTGGTAAGTACTTTTATGAAACACCTGGAAAAAAATAAAGTCAACGCAAGGCTTCGCCGCAGCCGGGGAAAAGATATTGATGCCGCCTGCGGGCAGCTGGCGAATAAAAACGCTTCACCCCAACTGCCATGAAACGCAAAACTGATAATTTCTCAAAGTTCATTAACCGCAAAAGCACCGGTGCCGTAAAAGAAGAAATCCGCCAGGAAAAAAAACTGGTAAAAAAGGAAAGGCGCGAAGCGGTGGAACGGCATTTTGAAGAGAAAAGAAATAAACGTGGGATAGCTGCTTCTGTCAAACAAGGCCCTCCCGAACATGCTGCTGCGCCCGATAAAAATGTTTCCGGGCATCCATCCGCTGTCCCGGCAGCCGGCGCTACCCTTCCCCTGAACAAATATGTGGCACATGCCGGTGTGAGTTCAAGAAGAGCTGCTGCCACGCTGGTAAAGGAAGGAAAGGTTACTGTGAACGGCGCGGTTGTCACGGATCCGGGAACAAAAGTTTTATACACTGATACTGTGAAAGTAAGTGGTAAAAAAGTAACAGTATCCAGTCATTTTGTTTACATCCTGCTGAATAAACCCAAAGATTTTCTCACGACAACTACAGATCCGCAGGGAAGAAAAACGGTACAGCAACTCATCAGTAAAGCAACGGAAGAAAGGGTGTATCCGATCGGAAGATTGGACCGCAATACCTCAGGCGTTTTATTATTCACCAACGACGGCGACCTCGCACAGAAATTATCCCATCCGAAAAATGAAATGAAGAAGATCTATCATGTAGGTCTTGATAAACCGCTCACCAAACAGCATTTTGAAAAAATCATGGGAGGCATCGAGCTGGAAGACGGAATGGCCCGGGTGGATGAAATGGCCTATGCAGATCCGAAAGATAAAACCCAGATCGGACTTGAAATTCACAGCGGCAAAAACCGGATCGTCCGGAGAATTTTTGCTGCCCTTGGCTATGATGTAAAAACGCTGGACCGCGTGATGTATGCCGGACTGACAAAAAAGAATGTACAGAGAGGAAACTGGCGATTTCTGACGGAGAAAGAGGTGCGTGCCTTGAAGTACCTGAAGTCGTAATGTGCAAAGCAAATGTGCAAAGCAAATGTGCAAATGTGCAAATGTGCAGATGTACAAATGAAGGATCCATCTACCATTCACCTTAAACCCTCAACTGCCAACTGCCAACTGTCAACCAAATGAAGCTTCCCGAAATACTCTTTGAAAACGAAGAATTCATCGCGCTGAATAAACCAGCGGGAATGCTGAGCGTGCCGGACAGAACCCAATCCGAACCTTCTCTTAAAGATTTGCTGGTAGAAAAATACACCGGAATTTTTACCGTTCACCGGCTCGACCGGGAAACGAGTGGTGTGATCGTATTTGCAAAAACAGCAGAAACACATCAATGGCTCTCCGTCATATTTCAGGAACGTCAGGTGGAAAAAATATATTTTGGAATTGTCTGGGGTGTACCCGCCTCTCCAAAAGGAATCATTGATCTGCCGATGTTTGAACATCCCGGTAAAAACGGAACGATGGTCGTTAATCGGAAAGGCAAACCTGCATCCACCGGTTATGAAGTTCTTGAAAATTTTGGCAAATATGCATTCATGAAATTCGAACTTTTCACTGGTCGCACCCATCAGATACGTGTCCATATGAAAGAAACGGGTCACCCGATTTTATGTGATCCGTTATATGGAGATGGCAAACCGTTTTTAGTTTCTTCCCTGAAAAGAAATTATAATCATTCCGGGTTTGAAGATGAGATACCCATTCTGAGCCGCCTCGCCCTACATGCTGCCCAACTTTCATTTACTGACCAGCACGGAAAAACATTTACAATCGAAGCAGAAATGCCTAAGGATATGAGAGCACTGTTGAGTCAGCTGCGAAAAAGCCTAAAGCGTAAAGCCTAAGAAAATGTGCAGATGTGCAAATTATAAAACCATACACCATCTACCATACACCATCCACCATCTATCATACACCATCCACCATACACCAGCCACCATCATCGGTCATCCCTAAAAACCACCCCTCCCTTCATCACAAACTTCACTTTCCCCATCACCTGAATATCTTTTACGGGATCTCCGTCTACTGCCACAATATCCGCCCATTTGCCTTTTTCGATGGTGCCGGTTTTATCGCTGATGCCGATCAGTTCAGCAGCACTCACGGTAGCGGAACGCAGCACTTCCAAAACCGGCATGCCGCCTTCCGTCATATATTCCATTTCCAACCAGTTTTTACCATGCGCATACACACCTGCATCTGTGCCAAATGCAATCTTTACGCCTGCTTTATACGCTTTCGCAAATGTGCCCATCATATGTGGACCGATGGTGAGCGCTTTTTGTGCGATGACCGGATTAAAATAGCCGGGTTTTTGGGCAGAATCAGAAACCGATTTTCCGGCGATGATCGTGGGAACATACCATACTCCGTATTTTATAAATAAGGCGATGTCTTCATCATCCATATAGGATCCGTGTTCGATGGAACTGACACCTGCCCGGATGGCTCTTTTCATCGCCTCTGCTCCATGTGCATGCGCCGCGACTTTCATCCCGTAATCCCGGGCTGTTTCCACGATAGCCCGGATTTCCTCTTCGGAAAACTGGGGTCCCGTGCCATCTTTTTCCAAACTCAGCACACCGCCGGAAGCCGTGATCTTGATCAGGTCAGCTCCTTCCTTGTAACGTTCCCTGACGGCCTTGATGCATTCTTCCCTGCCATTCGCTACTCCATCAATGGGACCCGGATCGCCCCTCAGGTCCTGGCGGTATCCCACGGTTGGATCCGCATGACCACCCGTAGAAGAAATGGCCTTCCCGGATGTGTACATACGGGGACCGACGACAATGCCATTCCGGATCGCATTGCGCAGGGATATATTCACACCGACTCCGCCAACATCCCGCACCGTCGTGAATCCTGCCATTAAGGTGGTTTTTGCATACACAGTCGACTCAAAGGCGATATCCGCAATATTTTCCCTGAATTCTTTTGCCTGGTCTGATGTGGTTTCCCCTTCCAGATGCACATGACAGTCGATCAGTCCGGGCATCACGGTGCGGGTTTTCAAATCGATGATCTGATCGTTCGCCTGGGATGTTACAAATCCTTTTTGTACATCAGAAATGGCATTGCCCTGGACAATGATTGTCATTTCCGTTAATACCTGCAGGGATTTTGTATCGATGAGTTTCCCGCAATAAATAATTGTTCGCTGGGCGAATACCGTTTGCGAAAAAATTACAACAAAACAGATGAGTATATTCCGGCAGATTTTCATGCGGTTAAAATATTTGGGTAGAGAATGAAGTTACCAAATGCCAAATAAACCACCTAAGGATGATCCATCCTTCATTAAAGAAAACCATACACCATACACCAAAAAAAAGCACCCCCAAAAGAGAGTGCCTTAAAAGAAATGATTATTTACTGCTTATTTATTGGGCTGCGGTGTATATCGCAGATAAGGCTTCACCACTTTAACGCCTTTTGGAAATTTCTTGATCGCGTCTTCAGTTGAAACAGCAGGTACCACAATGACGTCTTCCCCCTGAATCCAGTCTGCCGGAGTAGCCACACTATAATTCGCCGTAAGCTGCAGGGAATCGACCACGCGCAATACTTCATTAAAATTTCTTCCGGTAGAAGCAGGGTAGGTGATGATCAGTTTCACCGCTTTATCCGGACCGATCACAACCAGTGAACGGACAGTGGCAGTAGCTGAAGCATTCGGATGAATGAAATCATACAAAGTACTCACCTGTCTGTCAGCATCAGAAATGATTGGAAAATCAACGGTCACCTGTTGTGTTTCGTTAATATCACCGATCCATCCTTCATGACGGTCCAGGGTATCCACACTGAGTGCAAGCACTTTCACATTGCGCTTGGCAAACTCATCTTTCAAGGCTGCGGTCTTCCCAAGTTCCGTTGTACAGACAGGTGTATAGTCAGCGGGGTGTGAAAATAAAATGCCCCATGAATTTCCGAGGTATTCATAAAAGTCAATGTCGCCAGCAGAAGTCTTGGCTTTGAAGTTGGGAGCGGTATCCCCTAGTCGTAAACTCATTTTTGAACTTTTTAATTTTTAAAAAATCATTGAAGAGAACAAATATATTGATTCTCTATCAATTAAGTAGACTTTAACAGCGCTTTTATCAGGCGGTTCGTGTAATACACTGATTCACAAGAATGAAAATCGCATGAAATAACCGGCAACCAAGCTAAATTATTTAGTAAATTAGGGGGTTCGCCCGTAGTCATTTATCGGTCCGGTTGATCGCAAATTTTTATATTTATCTGATGGAATGGTTGAATAGCAGTCTGGCTCCGCTGAAAGATCTCCTCGCTTTTTTATATAAGAAGTCGAAGACCAATGATGTGCATAAAAAGCAGGTCATCATCGAACTGCGGGATAACCTGAATGTATTCAAAAACGGATTTTTCAATCAGTCGCCCTACGACCCCATGATTGATCTGTTATCCCGGGATGCGATCCAGGGAGCAATCAAAGAAAATTTCTCTTTTAAGAAACTCCGGGCCGGTACAATCCGCCTTTCGGATATTTATGAAGAAAGGAATAAAAAATACGCCGGATGGACTGCCGAAAAACTGGTGGATAAAATTGACGAGAAGATTGTGGAGCTGAAGAATATCAAAAAAATGAATGGGAATACCGTGAAGGAAGTTCGGAATAATATTACGCTCATGATGAGTAATCTGTATTTCCGGATGAAACTGCTGGCGGATTTTATTCAGTCGGAATGAAATCAGTTGAAAGTTGACAGTTGATCGATGACCGTGACCCTGCCTGCCGGCAGGCAGGCGATGACCGTTGACTGTTGACCGCGGAAGGGTGTTTCTTTTAGCCCGGTTATACGGTTATTCTTTATTTTTACTTATGGCAAATCCAAACCTGCAGGCTGACAATGTATCTGCCGGAACCGCTGACAAAGAATTTGAGAATAGCATCCGGCCAGCGGTGATCCGCGAATTTTCGGGTCAGCCACAGCTTATTGAAAATCTGCTGATATTTATTAAAGCCGCCAAACAAAGAGGAGAAGCCCTGGACCATATACTTTTTCATGGTCCGCCGGGCCTGGGTAAAACAACCCTGAGCCGCATCGTTGCCAATGAACTCGGTGTTCAGATCAAAGAAACATCCGGGCCGGTAATTGAAAAACCGGGCGACCTGGCCGGACTGCTCACCAATCTCGAACCCAATGATGTTTTATTTATCGACGAAATCCACCGGCTGAGCACCGTCGTGGAAGAATACCTGTATTCTGCCATGGAAGATTACCGGCTGGACATCATGATCGATACCGGTCCCAATGCGCGGAGTATCCAGCTCAGTCTGAATCCATTTACATTGATAGGTGCCACCACCAGAAGTGGATTGTTAACGGCCCCGTTATTGTCCCGTTTCGGAATTAAATCGAGGCTGGAATATTATGATCACGCCACGCTGCAGAAAATCATTCTGCGCTCCGCAGCCATTCTGAATACAAAAATCACATCAGATGCGTCGGAAGAAATTTCGCGCCGCAGCCGGGGAACACCCCGTATTGCCAACGGTTTGCTGAGAAGGGTGCGCGATTTTGCGCAGGTGCTCGGCAATGGCGTCATCGATATGGATATTACCAAACACGCACTGCGTGCACTGAATGTGGATGAACACGGACTGGATGAAATGGACAACCGGATTCTCTTCACCATCATCGAAAAATTCAAAGGAGGACCCGTTGGTCTGAATACCATCTCCACGGCAGTCGGCGAGGAATCCGGCACCATCGAAGATGTGTATGAACCCTTTCTGATACAGGAGGGATTTCTGATGCGCACACCGCGCGGAAGAGAAGCCACGCCCAAAGCGTATGCACATCTGGGGAAGAAACCTGCGCCTCCGGGGGGAACGCTGTTTTAAGCTGAGCCTAACGCCTAACGCCAAAATTTCTTCAAGATTTGTTTTCATCTTCAGAAAATAGTAACAGGAATTTTGACTACTCAGCCACTACCCTTTTGCGCGAGTTTTAAATGTTGGGCGTTAAGCGTTAAGCCTTGGGCTTAAAGCCCTATAATGGAAAATCAACTTTGACGCTAAAATTCCGCCCCATATTATAAATCCCGTGATAGGGCCCGGGAGATGTCGGATAGGGTTCGAAATATTTCAATCGGCTCAGGTGATCCTGGTATACGACGTCGAAAATATTGTTGGCGAACAGGTAAATATTAAACACAAGCTTATTCTTTTTATTTGTGAAACCAGCGCCCAGCCCCGCATTGATCAGCGTATACCCCGGTGTGGGCGTTTCGGTATTGTCTGCCAGGTAAACGCGGTTCTGCGGACCTGAAAATGCCGCGGCAACTTTTACAAATCCATTGATCAGGTTCATATGTTTGTTGGTGAAATCATATTGCAATTCTGAAATCCCGTGTACCGGCGGAATATCCGGCAGATACCGGGTAGAATCCGTAATGGGTTTACCCGGAGAAGAAAGCAGGTTGCCGTAAACCAGCGAAACACTGTTTTCAAAATGCAGATGTTCTATCGGATGAATGTCAATGCTCAATTCCCCGCCATACAATGCAGCCCTTCCCTGACGGAACTGATACACGTCATTGCCTTCCCGGGTGGAATCTGTTCCGTCCGCATTTAATATTTTCTCGTTGAAAATATAATCCGTTACTGAATTATAAAATATACTGAAATTGATGACGGCCACTTTTGAATTGAAATTCACGCCCAGGTCTTCCTGCACATTATGCTCCGGATTGAAATCCGGATTACCCACCTGGTAAATGCCGGTTCCAGGATGTACCCCGTTGGCGGAAATTTCAGAAATATTCGGAGACCGGTATCCCCTCGAAATATTTGCCTTGGCTGACCACTTGGAAGAAAACGAATAGGTGAATCCCAGACTGCCTGAATAGCCGGTAAATACTTTGTGATAGTAGGGAAAAGCCAGACTGGCATTTGCCGTATCCGGTCCGTAAACCGGCAGGTCGTAATCAATACCGTTTGAATCTATATACATCTGCTGATTGGTAAAAGAACGGCTGTCGAATCGCAGTCCGCCGGCAACATCCAGTTTACCAAAAGTTTTCTTCACCATGGCAAAAGGACCGATATCAAACTGATGAAATGATGGAATGATGAATTCAGTTCCGTTGGTGGCGGTATTCTGCTGATACATTCCATTCAGTCCGGTTGCAATGTCCCAGCCATTGAATGATGGAAAATAATATTTCAGATCATATACATAAGAATTCAACTGAAGATACAGGCCCGGCACGTCGGGTTGCTGCGGGTGACTGTATTCTCTTCTCACACTGCGTTCAAAGCCAAGATTAACCGTTATCCTTCCATTGCCCAGCGCAAAATTGTTGGTTGAATAAACATGGAAGAGCTGTACGTGCTGATGCAACGGGGTCATCGAATAACTATGAAGCTCCGCATCTGAAACAACAGGCCTGAAAGAATCTGAATCCGTTATCTGCTTCGTAAACTTCCGGCTGGTGGAATCCCGGCTGCCGTCCGGAATTTCCTGCAGATCGTCGTACATAGAAATATTCAGGTGTGCAAATCCGAATGCGCGGTGTAATCCAAGGGACAGCGTCACATCGCTTTCATTAAAAGCCGTATTGTACACACGCCCGTCCACTGCATTGGAATAATTACTGGCCTGTTTATGGGAGACCCGCCCTATCCATTCAAAACCATTTTTAGTTCCCTCCAGCATCGCGGAGCCGCCGAAGAGCCCGTTGTTGGACTGGAATTCGGCCAGCACATCCCCCTGTATTTTCCCTTCCGGAGCCGGAGGGGTTGGGATCAGATTCACCACACCTGCCAATGCATCAGACCCATACGTTAAACTGGCCGGCCCCTTGATCACTTCTGCATGATCTACTCCATACTGATCCACTTCAATGCCGTGTTCATCACCCCACTGCTGCCCTTCCTGCCGCACTCCATCGTATAAAGTCAGGATCCGGTTATACCCGAGTCCGCGGATAAAAGGTTTGGACACATTGGGGCCGGTCGTCAGTTGTGCCACACCCGGTAATTTAGCAATCGCATCTATGATATTTGAACTCAGGATGCCCAAGATGGCCGCATGATTCATCGTCACGATGGGAACCGGACTTCTTTTGATCTGTGTTGCTTTGGAAATGCCGGTGATCACCACCGGACTTTCTTCCGTGTACTGGAGGCCCAGGTTAAAATCCTGCAAGGCTTTTTCCGAAACGGTAATGTTTTTTATCTGGGCAGAATGTCCGATGGCGTGCGCCTCGACCAGGTATGTTCCGGAAGGGAGGTTTGTGAAATGATAATTTCCGGACTCATCGGACGTGACGCCCAGTTTCAGGTCTGCAATATAAACGGAAGCACTTGCAATACCCGTTCCCGTCGCACTGTCCAGTACTTTGCCGGAGAGTGAACCACCGAAGTCCGAAAAATTACGCTGCAAATTGTTTTGCGCCGGAGAGTAAAAAAAATATGAACTAAATAATAAGAATAATAAAAATGTCTTCACGGTAGCTGTTGTTTCTGTTTTTTACGGGAAATCCCGCCTAATAAAAAGTTTTTTAAAAACTAGGCACAGAAAGAAGCAGGAGGTCCGCGGCCGTCAGCCTGGGGCAGAAATAAATAAACCACAGAAAATAGTGCTTGAGAAAAAATGAGCGGAGCGGAAGAGATAAGTGTGTGCTGCGTGGTTTGTACTTCGGGAAGAAAGGGAGCGACTACCACCAGCTCATCCACATTACAGTGAAATCCGGAGGCGGCAATTTGTTCCGCAGGATTGCCCGTAATATTTTGTGCGTCTTTGTGATTGGCCAGCAGATCGTGTAAGAATCTTTTTGGCGTAACACAAAAGCAAAATAGCAGGAGGAAAAAGCCTGCTAGTGATCGTCGTATGTAATTGTTAATTGTCAATTGTTAATTGTCAACGAATAATTTATTAAAATATCTAACTGTCCTGAACTTAGATTAAACTTAAAACCTGAACTTAATTCAGAATGGTACACCTGAACCAAAACGTTAACAATTATCAATTGACAATTGACAATTAATTGATGTTTTCAATTATTCCCGCAATTCCCTGTCCGCCGCCAACACAAGCCGTTACGAGTCCGAATTTTTTATCCAGTCTTTTCATTTCATGGGTAATCTGGATGGTGAGTTTGCAACCGGTACATCCCAGCGGATGTCCCAGGGCAATCGCACCTCCGTTCATATTTACGATCTCCGGATTGAAATCCAGCTTGCGTATCACAGCCAGGGCCTGGCTCGCAAAGGCTTCATTTAATTCGATCATATCAATCTGGGACAAATTCATGCCTGCCTGTTTCAATGCCCTCGGAACCGCCTCAACCGGTCCAATACCCATTACACGGGGATGCACACCGGCACTCGCGCAACTCACTAAGCGGGCAATCGGTTTTAATCCCAGTTTATTCACCATATTTTCTCCCATCACGATCACGAAAGCGGCACCATCGCTAGTCTGGGATGAATTGCCGGCCGTAACAGAGCCGCCCAGCGCAAAGACAGGTTTTAATTTGGCCAGTGCATCCAGGGAAGTGTCTTTGCGCGGGCCTTCGTCCGTATCAACGATATAATCTCTTTGTTGTTTTTTTCCGGCTTTGTCCAGATAAACTTCTTCCACTTTTACAGGCAGAATGCCTGGTTTAAAATATCCTTTTTCAATCGCGTTGAGTGCCTTTATATGAGACTGATATGAAAACTGATCCTGGTCTTCCCGGCTCACCTGGTATTCCTTCGCCACCGCTTCTGCCGTCAGGCCCATATTCAGGTAATAATCCGGATCATCGGAAGCAATCGAAAAAGCCGGCACCACTTTCCATCCGGAAGTCGGCACCATCGTCATACTTTCCGTACCTCCCGCAATAATACATTCAGCCAGTCCGCTCCTGATTTTTGCCGTGGCAATGGCAATCGTTTCCAGTCCGCTGGCACAATAACGGTTAACCGTCATGCCGGGCACACCAATGCCAACGGCGCGCGCCGCAATGATGCGGCCCACCTGCAGACCCTGTTCGGCTTCCGGAACGGCATTGCCCACGATCACATCGTCCACCTGTTTGGGGTCCAGCTGCGGTACCGAAGCCAGCAATCCCTGAATGACCGTGATGGCCAGGTCGTCGGGCCGGTAGAATCGAAAACCGCCTCTTTTTGATTTGGCGACTGCAGTACGGTATCCGGCTATGATGTATGCTTCCTGCATAAATTCTTAAGATTAGGCATTCAAAGGTAAAATTCTTCCCCCAGTAATCTCTAAATGCAACTGTTAAAGTGTTTTATCTTTGCCCGTCGTATGTACAAATGGATTCGCTCCTTACTGTTTCTTTTCCCGCCGGAATCCGTACACCATTTTTCCATGTCTGTTTTAAACATGATTTCCTCCTGTCGGGCCGGCCGGTATTTGCTGCGGAAAGTTTTTTTGGTTGAAGATCCGGTTTTACAAAAAACCTTTGCAGGGATCCGGTTTAAAAATGTTGTCGGACTGGCTGCCGGTTTCGATAAAAATGCCCTTTACCTACAAAGTCTGGAGACCCTGGGATTTGGTTTTATTGAAATCGGGACGGTAACGCCCCTGCCGCAATCCGGAAATCCAAAACCGAGGTTATTCCGGCTCAAAAAGGATGAAGCCCTCATTAACCGGATGGGATTCAATAATGATGGGGCCGACGCCGTTGCTGCCCGGTTAAAAAAATGGAAAGAAAAATCCGCGGAGTCCGGAAACGGGCGACTGATCATTGGTGGCAACATCGGGAAGAATAAAGTTACACCGAATGAAAATGCCTGGCAGGATTATGCGATTTGTTTCGAAAAATTATTTCCCTGGGTAGATTATTTTGTGGTCAATGTCAGCTCTCCGAATACACCTGGTTTGCGGGAACTGCAGGAAAAAGAATCCCTGAGAAAAATTTTAACGCATTTGCAGGAACTCAATAAAAACCAGGCAGTGCAAAAACCACTGCTTCTGAAGATCGCGCCCGACCTGGGTTTGCATCAGATTGACGATGTGATTAGCGTGGCCCTCGAAATAAAACTGGACGGGCTGGTCATTAGCAATACCAGCATTTCCAGGGAAGGGTTAGAGACGACTGCAAATGAACTGGACGTGATCGGCGCCGGTGGTCTCAGTGGACGGCCCCTTCAAAAAAGATCTACAGAAATCATTCAGTATATCGCCGAAAAAACAAATCACCGGATTCCCATGATCGGTTCCGGAGGAATCTGTTCTGCAGAAGAAGCAATGGAAAAAATAAATGGCGGTGCGGGACTGGTTCAGTTATGGACGGGATTTATTTACGAAGGACCGGCTTTGGTTAAGCGCATTCTGGAAGGCGTGCGGAGGAAAGCGCGCAGCATGAAGCGTGCGGCCGGGGGCCTGTTTTAAAAAATAATCATCGGTCATCGCCTGCCTGCCGGCAGGCAGGGTCAACGGACATGGATTACAGCAGTTTCAACAACGCCGCCGCCGCTACCGCAGCGGTTTCAGAGCGAAGCCGGTTTTCTCCCAATTCCACCGCGATAAAGTGATTTGCCAGCGCGGATTTTATTTCTTCCTCTGTAAAATCCCCTTCCGGTCCGATCAAGATGAGTTGGGAAGAAAGATGGGTATTGATCATTTCACTCAGTGTTCTTTTGGCGCCCGGCTCACAATGGGCAATAAATTTCTGATCCGCCTGTACTGCAACAATCCATTGTTCGAAGGGTTGCGGCGCCTGTATAACGGGTATCCATACCTGCTGCGACTGAATCAGGGCGCTTTCCAGGATGCCCTGCATGCGTTCCATACGGAATTGTTGTTTTTCAGTGCGCCCGCATTTCAACGGGATGATATCGGAGACGCCGAGTTCCGTTGCTTTTTCCAGGAACCATTCAAAACGGCTTGTATTTTTCAGCAGGGAAAGTCCGATTTGAATGCGGCGTTTCGGCGTATCCTGTTTTTGTTTTTCAATAATTTTTACGAGGCATTTTTTTTTATTCGATTCAAGGATGGCTGCCAGCACAGATAAACCCTTACCATCCGTTAACCGCAATTCATTTCCCGGTTTCATACGCAATACCTGAACAATATGGCGGGAGGAATTTTCATTGAGCGCAAATTCATCCGCCATCGTTTCCAAATGAGCGAAATAAAAATAAGGGATCGGCATCGGAAAAGTTAATAAGAAGAACCCGCTTTAGAACGGATCTTCATCATTAAATGGAATATCATTCATCTTACTTCCAGCCTGTATATAAAGTTTGGGGCCGCCCTGTTCCTCCGGAGGTACCGGTTTCCAGTGGCCGCCGGGTGGCAAACCGTTGAAATCCGTCCCTTCGTCATCAATAAATTTCTGGATATGCAGCAGTGCGCGGAGTTTAATGGTTTCCAGGGAACCATTTCTGTGTTTGGCAATGCGTACATGCGTTTCACCCCGGTTGCTTTCCCCAAATTCATTGGCTGTGATATCGTAATATTCAGGGCGGTATAAAAACATAACCATATCCGCATCCTGTTCGATGGCACCGGACTCCCGCAGATCACTCAGCTGCGGCATTTTATTACCTTCTTTTCTTTTTTCCACTTCGCGGCTCAGCTGGGAGAGCGCAATGATAGGTACCTGTAATTCCTTGGCGAGCCCTTTGAGATCCCGGGAAATTTTACTGATCTCCTGTTCACGGTTTCCATTTCTGTTATCACCGGTTCCGCTCATCAGCTGCAGATAGTCTATAATGATCAGTCCGACATCATGTTTATTTTTCAGTCTTCTGCATTTTGCGCGCAACTCAAAAATATTCAGGGCGGCAGAATCGTCAATATAAATCGGCGCCTGTGTGAGGCGTGTGATGCCTTTTGCGTATAACTGCTTCATTTCATGTTCTTCCAGTTTACCGCGCGAAATTTTTTCAAGATGAATTTCGCTTTCAGCAGAAAGTATACGTTGTACCAGCTGACTGGCACTCATTTCCAGGCTGAAGAAAGCGATGGGGGTAGCCTTGGTGGCGTGCAACGCCGCATTGCGGGCCAGGTTCAGGGCGAAAGCCGTTTTACCAACAGAAGGACGGGCTGCCAGGATGATCAGATCGGTGGGTTGCCAGCCATAGGTAATGCGGTCCAGCGATCTGAAACCCGAAGGCACACCGGAGATATCATCATTTTTATTTCGCAGGTCTTCAATACGCGTAATCGTTTTCACCAGCACGGTCGCCATGCTGTCGAAATTTTTCCGAAGATGATTATTGGTTATTTCAAAAAGTTTGGTTTCCGCGTCATCGAGCAGATCAAACACGTCGGTACTGTCTTCGTAAGAGTCACTGATAATTTCGCCGGATATCCGGATCAGTTCCCGCTGAATAAATTTCTGCAGGATGATGCGCGCATGGGCGTCAATATTAGCGGAAGAAACCACGGCATTGGTCAGCCGGGTGATATAGTATGGGCCGCCCGTCATTTCCAGCTCTTCGCGGAACCGGAGTTCTTCCACCACCGTGAGCATGTCGATCGGCTGGCTTTTCTGTGCCAGGGACTGCATGGCCTGGTAAATGCGCTGGTGGCTTTCCACATAAAAACATTCCGGTTTGAGGATCTCAACCACAGTATCAAAAGCCGTTTTTTCCAGCATGATCGCGCCGAGTACAGCCTCCTCCAGCTCCCGGGCCTGCGGGGGCACTTTTCCATACATCATGGTACTGATATCGATCGGCGATTTACGTCTCAGCTTTCGGTCCTTGTTCAAATTGGTGAGCTCCATGGATGGGAATGCGTTGGTTGTGCTACTATTAAGAAAATGTTACCAGAGATATCGGGGGGGCGAATATAAAGACCATTCATTCGCGTAAAATGTGTTTTCATTTTTTTATTTTATTCAGAGGCAATGCACCTGTTTATTAACAGATTTATCCGGCTTATACACCAAACCGTTTGGTCTATCCACAATTTAAAAAAGTTTTTCGCTTTATGACAAAAGAAATACACAGGTGCTGTGCACAAAGATTTATCCGGAATTATTTTGTTAAGTAAAAAAGAAAACTTTTTTCCTTTCATAAAAAAATCCTCCCGGATAACCCGGGAGGAAGTTGATTTCTTCTTTTGCCTCAGCCCTAATTCACGGTGGTTTCCTTTGTTTTGGGCGGTTCAACCGCTGGTTTCGGTTTGTTTACAGGCGGTGCGGTTTTTTGCGCCGGATGTCCATTATTCGGATTATGGGTATTGGAAGAATGAATGTTTGTCTGTGGATGATTCGCCGGATCCTCCAGCTTCCCGCCATGGCTGACTGGCTTTGATTGCGGATTGGCAGGCGGGTTCGACGGAACCGGTTGGGGGTGTACCGCCGGATTCTGTGATCCGGGCCTTGTATTCACAGGAGGCTGCGGATTATTCGCTGGCGGATTATAAGATGGATTCTGTGTTCCGGGCCTTGTATTCACAGGAGGCTGCGGATTATTCGCTGGCGGATTATAAGATGGATTCTGTGTTCCGGGCCTTGTATTCACTGGAGGCTGCGGATTATTCGCTGGCGGATTATAA